>Ga0208018_100029_pt1 | contig 85406 bp, 79 predicted proteins | sample 31_taG_FD_184105 | JGI IMG/M metagenome (GOLD analysis project Ga0208018, IMG submission 184105) | Marine viral communities from the Gulf of Mexico - 31_GoM_OMZ_CsCl metaG (SPAdes) (version 2) | ecosystem: Environmental > Aquatic > Marine > Oceanic | place: Gulf of Mexico | collected 2015-07-12 | reverse complement strand
TACAGTCTTAGCCGATGGCGATAGTCCAGCAGGCACGAATGTAACTGATGACAGTGATGATCCTAATGATCCGACTGATATCGATCCAGATACGGATGGCGATCCAGATGATCCAACAGTAACGACTATTGCGGAAAACCCAATATTAGAAGTTATAAAAACAGCAGCTGTTACGGATGATGGAGATGGTGTTGTTGGTGTTGATGATGTTATCACGTATACAATTACAGTAGAGAACACTGGAAATGTAACACTAACAAATGTTGTTATTGTAGATACGTTTGAAGACCTAAATGGAAACCCATTAACATTAGCAACAGGTCCAACATTTGTAGGTCCAACATCAAGTTTAGGTAGTGCTGAAGGCACCTTACAAGTAGGTGAGATAGCGACGTATACAGCAACTTATGTTATAACACAGAGTGATGTAGATGCAGGCGGTGTAAGTAATAGCGTAGTGGCAAATGGAGATAGTCCATTAGGAACAAATGTAAATGATACTAGTGATGACGATGATGATTTAGATGGTAATACAACAGATGATCCAACAGAGACATTAACAGATTCAACATTTGAACTATCTGTGTTTAAAGAAGTTGATAATACTTCTCCTTTAGTTGGTGAACAAGTAACGTTTACTATTACATTATCTAACGAAGGTTATGTTACAGCAAATAATATAGTTGTTGATGAAGTTATACCTAGTGGTTATACATATGTTTCATCTATTACAACTGGAGGTACATACTCAGAAGTTAACGGAACGTGGACTATAAATCAGTTAGATCCAGCGCAAGTTGAGATATTACAAATTACTGTTGAAGTATTAGGATTTGGAGACTATTTAAATATAGCAACTATATCTGCTTTTGATGGTGGAACGGATGTTAATATAGATAATAATGAATCTGAAGCTTTTGTAGTGCCAATTTGTTTAACTATTTATAATGAATTCTCGCCAAATGGTGATGGTGTTAATGAGTTTTTCAATATCGATTGTATTGAAACTTATCCAAACAATAAAGTAGAAATATACAATCGTTGGGGTAACATTGTTTATGAAAAACGTGGTTACAGAAATGATTGGGATGGAACTTCAAATGGTAGAGTAGTTGTTAATGAATCTGATAAATTACCAGTAGGAACATACTATTATGTAATTGATTTAGGTGATGGATCTAAACCAAAAGTTGGTTGGTTATACATAAACAGATAATATTAAAGACAAGATTAAAACAATATAAAATGATACAAAAATCATCGATATTAAAAGTGTTATTAGTAGTGTTCACAGTTTTTGCTGTTGATATTAGTTTTGCACAGCAAGACCCTCAATACACTCAATATATGTATAACACAATGAGTGTTAATCCAGCTTATGCTGGGCAGAGAGAAGTTTTAAGTGTTACAGGTTTATATAGAACACAATGGGTTGGAATAGATGGAGCACCAAAAACTCAAACTTTAGGAATTCACGCACCTTTAAGAAATGAGAAAATAGGATTAGGACTATCTATTGTTAATGATGCTTTAGGGCCAGCAACAGAAAGTTATATAGATGCTAACTTTTCTTATACTATACGTTTAGATGATGCTAATACAAAATTATCTTTTGGTGTTAAAGGAGGAGTACACTTACTAGACACAGATTGGAGTAAAGGAAGATTCCAAAATCCTGACGTTGTATTTAATGAGAATATAAGCTTATTGTCGCCAACAATTGGAGCAGGATTATATTTACATAATCGTAAATGGTATGTTGGACTTTCTGTTCCTAATTTTTTAACTACCGATCATTATGATGATTTTCAAGAGTCTGTTGCAGCAGAGCGTCTTCATTATTATTTAATCGCAGGTTATGTATTCAACTTAAGTGAAAATACTAAATTCAAACCAGCAGCTTTGGTTAAAGGTGTTTCAGGAGCTCCAATTATTGCTGATGTTTCAGCTAACTTTTTATTCAATGATAAGTTTACTTTAGGTTTAGCTTGGCGTTGGGATGATTCTGTTAGTGGATTAGCAGGATTTCAAGTGTCTGATGGATTATATATTGGTTATGCATATGATGCAACAACAACTAATTTGAATAATTACAATAGCGGATCACATGAAATTATGTTGAGATTTGAATTACAAAAACTAGGTAGAATATTATCACCACGATTCTTCTAAAAAATAGACTATGAAAACAATTAAATTTATATTCATTATTGTACTAAGCTTAACATTTTCTTTTGGATATTCTCAAAAGGGAAAGGTCAGACAAGCAACAAAAGAGTATGATAATTATGCGTATTTAAGAACAAGTGAAATCTTATTAGATGTTGCTAATAATGGTTACAGATCTGTTGATTTACTCCAAAAACTAGGAAATTCTTTCTATTTTAATAATAAGATGGAAGATGCAGCTAAGTGGTATGGTGAATTAATGGCAATGAACGAGCCTGTAGATGCAGAATATTACTTCAGATATGCACAAGCGTTAAAGTCGGTTGAAAATTATACTGAGTCTGATAAATGGATGAAGAAATTCCATGAAGCAAATAAATCTGATTTAAGAGGAAGAGCATTTGCATCAAGAGTTGATTACTTGTCAAAAATTGAAGCTGCAAGTAGAGATTTTGAAGTGAAAAATTTAGACATAAACTCTGATAAATCTGATTTTGGGACAATTCAGTATAAAAATCAAATAATTTTTGCTTCAACTCGTGGTGGCGGAAAAAAATATCTGTGGAATGAACAACCGTTTTTAGATTTATTTTCAGCTGTTAAACAAGAAGATGGTAGTTATAATAATGTAAAAGAGTTTGGTGGAGATATTAATACTAAATATCATGAATCTACAGTTTCATTTACACCAGATGACAAGGCAATGTATTTTACTAGAAACAACTATTTTGAAGGCAAATACAAAAAAGGTGAAGATGGCGTTAATCGATTAAAAATATATAAGGCTACTAAAGGTGATTATGATGAGTGGGAAAACATTGAGTCAATTCCATTTAATAGTGACAACTATAGTGTAGCACATCCTTCAGTAAATATAAAAGGAACTAAGCTATATTTTGCTTCAGATATGCCTGGAACACTTGGTAGTTCAGATATATTTGTTGTAGATATTAATGATGATGGAACGCTAGGTGAACCTGTTAATTTAGGAGCGTCAGTAAATACAGAAGGACACGAAACATTTCCTTTTATTAATGAAGTAGGAGATTTGTACTTTTCTTCTAACGGGTTTGCTGGTTTAGGTGGATTAGACGTATTTGTTATTAGAGATTTCGAAAATCGTTTAGAGAAAGGCCAACCTTTAACTTTAGAAAATGTTGGTAAGCCGATTAATAGTTCTAAAGACGATTTTGCATACTATGAAAATTTAACAACAGAAGAAGGTTTCTTTACTTCAAACAGAGATGGTGGTAAAGGAGATGATGATATTTATACATTTAAGTTCCCAGAATGTGTACAGGTTGTTGAAGGCATTGTAAAAGATAAAGATACACAAGAAATTATCCCAGGAGCTACAGTAACTTTATTTGATGGTGAAGGGAAGCAAATTGATAAAGTAGTAGTAGGTGATGATGCAGCATTTTCATTTGATGTTGAGTGTGATAAAGAATATTTAATTAGAGTTGAAAAAGAAACATATTCTTCAGATGAAAAACGCTTTACAACACCTAACAAAAAGCAAGAACTTAAGTTAGAAATAAACTTAGAGCAGGACGAACAAGAAATTAAGCCAGGAGACGATTTAGCCAAAACGCTAGATATTCCTATTATTTATTTCGATTTTGATAAATCTAACATTCGTCCAGATGCAGAAGTAGAACTTCAAAAAGTAATTGCAGTATTAAATAAATACCCAACAATGAAAATTGATGTTCGCTCTCATACAGATAGTAGAGCCACAACTCAATATAACGATGCATTGTCTAAACGTAGAAACAAATCTACAATAGACTATATCGTTAAAAAAGGAAACATAAGTAAAGACCGTTTAACTGGTCAAGGTTATGGTGAAAGCCAATTAGTAAACAAATGTAGTGATGGTGTAGATTGTACAGAAACAGAACATCAGTTAAACAGACGTAGTGAGTTTATCATTATAAGTATGTAAACACTATTAAATTATAGTTAAAAGCTGCCTTTTTTAAGGCAGCTTTTTTATTTATAGTGTATTTTAATTTTTTGTTGGTATTTTTGTATGCTATGATTGAAGAACACGTTATCCTTGTAAATGAGAATGATGAGCAAATAGGCACAATGCCTAAACTTGAAGCTCACGAGAAAGCTGTGTTGCACAGAGCTTTTTCTGTATTTATATTTAATGATAATAATGAACTGATGTTACAGCAAAGAGCATCACATAAGTATCATTCACCATTATTATGGACCAATACTTGCTGTAGTCACCAACGTGTTGGAGAAAGTAATATAAAAGCAGGAAAGCGTCGCTTACAAGAAGAAATGGGCTTTGTTACAAGTTTAAAAGACACTATTTCGTTTATTTATAAAGCACCATTTGATAATGGTTTAACAGAGCATGAGTTTGATCATATATTGGTTGGTCATTATAACGATGCTCCTAATATCAATCCAGATGAAGTTGAAGATTGGAAATGGATGCCTTTAGAAGACGTAAAAAAAGATATTTCAGTACATCCAGAAATATATACAGAGTGGTTTAAGATTATTTTCGATAAATTTTACCAACATATAAACATAACAAAATGATAGTTACAGTAAGTAGAAAAGCACATTTTAATGCTGCACATCGTTTGTATAGAAAAGATTGGTCAGACGAGAAAAATAATGCTGTTTTTGGCAAGTGCAGTAACCCTAATTTTCATGGACATAATTACGAGCTTATTGTTAGTGTAACTGGTCGCATAAATAAAGAAACTGGTTATGTGATGGATATGAAAATTCTTAAAGATATTATTAAGGAAGAAATTGAAGATGCCTTTGATCATAAAAACCTGAATGTTGAAGTCCCAGAATTTAAAGACTTAAACCCAACAGCAGAAAATATAGTTGTTATAACCTACAATAAGATTAAAGCAAAACTAGACCCAATATTAGACTTAGAAGTTGTGCTTTATGAAACACCTCGTAATTTTGTAACCTATTCAGGTAGATAATGAAGAGTATATTATATCCAATTAAATTTCAACCCATTTTAAAAGACAAAATTTGGGGAGGGAAAAAGCTAAAAGCTATATTAAACAAAGATTCTAATCTGCCAAATGTTGGAGAGAGTTGGGAAATAAGTGATGTTGAAGGCGATACTTCAATTGTAAGTAATGGTAATTTAGAAGGCCAATCATTAAAACATTTATTAAGTACCTATAAAGCAGATTTAATTGGCGAAAAAAATTATAAGCACTTTGGCAACAAGTTTCCGTTGTTAATTAAGTTTATAGACGCAAAAGAAGATTTATCGATACAATTACATCCTAATGATGAATTAGCAGCAAAACGTCATAACTCGTTTGGAAAAACCGAAATGTGGTATGTAATGCAAGCTGATAAAGATTCTAATTTAATAGTAGGTTTTAATCAAAAGGTAACACCAGAATTATATCTAAAACATCTCGAAGATAAGACACTCACCAAAATTCTAAACTTTGATAAAGTAAAAGAAGGCGATACATATTTTATTGAAGTAGGTCGTGTACATGCCATTGGAGCAGGTGTGTTATTGGCAGAAATACAACAAACCAGTGATATTACATATAGAGTTTATGATTGGGATAGAGTTGATGATAAAGGTAACGAACGCGAATTGCACAACGATTTAGCTCTTGATGCTATTGGTTTTGATATGGAAGACGACTTTAGAGTTGTTTATGATAAAGAAATGAACCAATCTAATCAAATGGTAAGTTGTCCATATTTTACAACAAGTTATTTAAAAGTTGATTCAAAGCTAAAAAAGGAAAATACAAACGATTCATTTATAATTTATATGTGTGTTGATGGTGAAGCAGAGATTTCAACACAATCACATACCGAAACGATTGTTAAAGGAGAAACAATTTTACTTCCAGCAGCAATCAAAACTTATGAAATAACTTCTAAAAATGTTACACTATTAGAAGTTTATGTTTAATTTTGCACGCAATTAAATAAAAAGATATTATGGCAAATGTTAGAAACCTAAAGAAAGACATTAATTATGTTATAGGTGATATTATTGAAGCAATCTATGTTTGGGAATACACAAACACTGATAAAGACACAAAAAAGAGCGAAGCGTTAATTGATGAGGCTATCGAAGTTTTTGATGAACTTATTGCTAAAGTAAACGATAAAACTGTTGAGAATAGAAAAGCTCACCTTAAAGCGGTTAACAATGAGTTAGAAGTTAAAGGAAGAGCGTTAATCGAAAAGATTAACAAACTCTAATAATTTTTTTTCAAAAGATTTGCAAATATAATTTTCACTATTATATTTGCAGTCTTCAAAAGCCGATGTAGCTCAGCTGGCTAGAGCAGCTGATTTGTAATCAGCAGGTCGTGGGTTCGAGTCCCTCCATCGGCTCAAAAAAAATCTCAAACTATGTTTGGGATTTTTTTATGTTTAATATTTAGGGACGAGAAGTTTATCCTGAGCGTAGTCGAAGGGAGTCCCTCCATCGGCTCTTAAAAAGTCTCTCAAAATGAGAGACTTTTTTGTTTTATTAATTGTCGTTTTCTTCAAGGCTTTCATCTTCATCTTCATCTTTATCTTTCTTTTTAAGCCACGAGAATATTCCTTTTTTAGGTTTTTCTTTAAATTGTATGGTATCTTTTTTGCTGCCAAAAAGGCGCTTAAAGAATCCATCAGTTTTTGTTAATTCGCAGTCTAAGGACGTTAAAACCTCTTCAGTAGGATATTCAAATTGAGCTTTTGTAATAGCATTGTATTTTGAATCTCTGTTTAGTTTTTGAAGATATTTGGCAAAAATTGGAAGTGCTGAGTTTGCACCTTGTCCAATACCTGTATTGCTGAATCCTATTTGCTGATTATCGTTGCCAACCCAAGTTATGGTTACTAATTTTGGAGTTATACCAACAAACCAACCATCTTTATTATCTTGAGTAGTTCCTGTTTTTCCAGCTATTGCATTTTGCAGATTGTATTTGGTTCGCAACCTATTTGCTGTTCCGTCATTAACAGTAGCTTTCATGAATTCTAACAGAACTTGTCTTGTATTGTCACTATAAGCTTTTTCGATTATTGCTTTTGGATTTATATCTTCATACGAAGCAATTACATTACCGTTTTTGTCTTCAATTCTTGTAATAAAAACTGGAGTTACTGGTTTACTATCATTAACATATGTTGTATAGGCTCTAGCAAGCTCTATCATGCTTAAATTCGCAGAACCTAAGGCAATAGAAGGCACAGCTTCAATATCGCTTTTAATGCCCATATTATGAGCTTGTTTAATCACTTCGTCTATACCTACTTCATCCAATACTTTTACAGCGATAGTATTTACTGAATTGCTCAACGATTTTTCTAAAGAATAATTAAGATTTTCTTCATCTTCAATATCAGATGAGTTAGTTGGTGTCCAGTTTTTTTCATCAGTATAGGTAACTGCTTTTAAAGGAAAATACGTGCAAGGCGACATACCGTTTTCAATTGCAGCAGTATATACAAAAGGCTTAAAAGTTGAACCTACTTGACGTTTGCTTTGCGATATATGGTCATATTGAAAAAATCTGTAATCTATGCCTCCAACATAAGATTTTATAGCTCCAGTTTTTGGATCTAAAGACAAAAATCCTGCATTTAAAAATTTCGAATAATATTCAAGACTGTCTAATGTTGATATGGTTTTTATTACGGTTTCATCCCAAGAGAAAAGCTCTGTTTTATGTGTCTTTTTTAACTCGTCTTCAATAGCCTTTTCTGATAACCCTTCTGCTTTTAAGTCTCTATATTTTTTTAATCGCTTTTTGGCTTCCAGATAAGCAGGTTTGTTTTTTAACCAAGGTGCTCTTTTTCCGTATGCTACTTCAAATTGATGTTGCAACTCTTTCATATGTTCTCGCATAGCTTCTTCTGCATAGCGTTGCATAGTATTATCTAAAGTGGTGTAAATTTTAAGCCCATCGTGATAAATATTATATTGCTCACCATCAGGTTTTGTGAATTTTTTCTGTTTCAGAATAGCATCTAATTGCTTTTTTATTTCTGCTCTAAAATATGGAGCTAATCCTTGGTTTGGAGCATAATACTGATAATCTAAAACAATGTCTTTGCTTTTATTTATTGCTGCATCAGTATCAGACAGGTACTTGTAGTTTACCATTTGATCGATAACTAAGTTACGTCGTGCTTTAGATTTTTCAGGAAATAACCTCGGGTTATAACTATGATTTGCTTTTAATGTGCCAACAAGAGTTGCTGCTTGCCATACATTCAAATCTTTAGTATGTACATTAAAAAATTTTTCTGAAGCACTTTCAATTCCGTAAGTGTTATCAGGAAAGGGAACAGTATTTAAGTATAAGGTTAAAATCTCTTTTTTACTGTAAAGGCTTTCAATTCGTTTAGCAACAATGCTTTCTTTTATTTTATTTACAACGGTTCCTATAGCTCCAGAATGTTCTCTTCCAAAGAGGTTTTTTGCTAGTTGTAAAGTAATAGTGCTTCCTCCACCAGAAGATTCGTCAGACAGTAAAATGGTTTTAAAAAACACTCTTAATAAACTCTTGTTGTCTACTCCATTATGCTCATAAAAACGAACATCTTCAGTTGCAATTAAAGCATCTAATAAGTGTTGCGGAAAATCTGAAAAAGTTATCGATTGCCTATCATAGATGTAAAGCTTTCCAATAAGATCGTTGTTTGCGTCTAGAATTTGTGTTGCTTGACTTTGCTTAAGACCTACTATTTTTTCGTTAGAAGGAATTTTCCCCCAAAGTCCAAAGTAGATGCTTGCATAAAAGCAGGTAAAAAGTACTATAAGCGTTAGGATACTAAAACCTATTCGCTTAAGCCATTTATATAGTTTTTTTTTGTTTAGCTTCATTCAGTTTTATATACGTTACAAATTATCAAATAGTCTTTGAAAGCTATGAGATTTAACGTTTTTTAAAACTAATTAGTCTAAAAACAGAATATAAGGAGTAAAAAAAGGAACTACTGCGCTTTTCTTTTATTGATATAGTCTTGCAATTGTTTTCCGTATTTAGATGCTTTTACTTCTGGAGTTAATTGGTTATTAATAGTATCTAAATATTTAATATTTGCGTCATAAATTTCAGAAAGCGCTAAATAAGGTGCAACTTCACTATCCTTATTATTTATTGCAAAATTGATTGTGTACAAGTATTTGCTTTTAATAATGCCTTGATATTGCTTCAAACTTTTGTTAAGCTTAATAGTGTCATTATCTTTTTGAGCATCAAGATTGTCTTTAATAATGTCTAAGTTTTTATTGTTGTAACGAGACATCATTAAAAGGTATTCTTCTAATTTTTCTTGTTGTTTTGAACCTTTAATCTTTGCATCCATCTCAAAGTTTTTTAAGCTTGTGTTAAACTCTGTTACACCTTTATCAGCAAAGAATGAAATAACATGCTCTACATTATCATTTTTATGAAGTTTTAAAAACAAAACCTCTGGAGACTCTAAATTTGTATGTAGCTCAAACTCTGGATTTCCGTTTATAACCAACGAATCTATGGTTTCAAAAACTGAATCTTTTACCTTTTGAAGATACACTGTTCCTTTTTTTAACCCTTTAACGTTTCCTTTTAAAGTAAAATTTGAATCACTGTCTTTACCACAAGAGATTATCAAAAGTAAAAGGACTAAAAGACTTAATTTTTTCATTGGTTTTTATTTTTTTTGATGCTGATTAGTTAATTTTTTGGTTCGCAAATATCTTATAATTATTCAATAAAAACTAACCTGTAGAAGCTATTTTCATAAGCTCTGCACATAAAATTGCACCATAGGTTCCCACTACATAACCAAACACTGCTAGTAATGCTCCAACAGTTGCTAGTGATGGATGAAATGCTGCTGCAACAACAGGAGCAGAGGCTGCTCCACCAACATTTGCCTGACTACCTACAGCCAAGAAAAAGTAAGGTGCTTTTATGAGTTTTGCGACTAAAATTAATAATCCAGCATGTATAACCATCCAAACTATACCAATAAGGATAAGCCCAGGATTTTCAAATATTTTACCTAAATCCATTTTCATACCAATGGTAGCTACTAAAATGTAAATAAAAACACTTCCAATTTTACTGGCTCCAGCGCCTTCATAATTTTTTGCTTTTGTGAATGATAATAAAATTCCCATTAAGGTTGCAATAGAAATCAACCAAAAGAAACTACTTCCAAATGATGATAATGCACTTTTAGGATTTCTTACCGATTCAAAATTATCGACTAAATATTTTGAAATAACATCTGCGCCATAGTGTGCAATTCCAACAGAAACAAAAGCAAACATGAGTATAACTATTATGTCTGTTAATGATGGATTACGTGTTATTTTATCTGTAAATGTTTGTACTCTATGTTTTAGTTCGTCAATAGCAGTATTGTCAGCTTTTAGCCATTTGTCAATCTTAGCTTTTTTTCCAATTCCGAAAAGTAAAACAGCCATCCAAATATTGGCAACAACAATATCTACTAATACCATTCCACCATATAACTCCTGATTAAATTCATATATTTCTAACATCGCAGCTTGATTGGCACCACCACCAATCCAACTACCAGCAAGTGTGGCAAGACCTCTCCAAACAGCATCAAAACCAGCACCTCCAACGGTTTCTGGTGAAAAAGTAGAGATAATTAAAATAGCAATTGGTCCACCTATAATAATACCAACAGTACCTGTAAAAAACATGACTAATGCTTTCCATCCTAAATTAAAAACTGCTTTTAAATCGATACTAATGGTTAAAAGCACCAACGAAGCAGGAAGCAGATAACGACTGGCAACATAATAGGTTTGTGATACATCTGCAGATATTAATCCTAGAGAATTAAATACAGCAGGAATCATATAACACATTAAGAGTCCAGGTATGTATTTGTAAAATTTAGACCAGAATCCTGTTTCTTTCGATTCGGTGTAGAATACAAACCCTAAAGCTAGCATTAAGAGTCCGAATACAATTCCGTCGTTAGTAAAAATAGGTGCGTTTTCCATTTTAGTTATTTTATCTGTGCAAAATACCAAAATTAACTAAACATTAAAAAGGTATTTTCGTTTTTGGCACGAAGTTTGAAATATACTTTTCGTAAAACTTTACTCTCTTCATTAGACAAAAGGAGTAGTTAACCTTAAGAGAAGTTAATATTACATTTGGTTGGTTAGTTAGTAAAAAAGCACCTTTTTAAGGTGCTTTTTTAGATTTATAATGTTTGGTGAATTTATTTTTTAATAAATGCAACAATAGTATTTATGAGTTCTTCTGATACTTTTCCTGCATGGTCATTATACGATTTTGCATTTTCCTGATCATCACCTTCAATAATAAAAAGCACATGATTCATTTTATCAATAAGTTTTAATTCAGAATTTTTTGCTGAATCATTAAGCAGTTTTGCTTCTTCAACACTTACTTGCAAATCTTTAGTACCATTAACAATAAGTATTGGCATGTCTAATTTTTTAATTTCTTCTTGCGGATTATAACTCATCCAATTGGCAATAAAACGCTGAACACTAATATCGAAAACAGAAGCTAGTGCAGCAGGATAATCTGTAGTGGTTTTACCTTCTTTAAGTACTGAAAACACGCGTTTTGTATCATCAGTAAACATAGGAGCTGTTTTTTGTATTTGCTCTGTAATTACATTATCAATAGTTTGTCCTGCTCCAGCAAGCGATACAAAGCCATCAACATTCTCTTTTGCAGCCATCATACCAATCAAGCTTCCTTGACTATGACCAATAATATAAATTTTCTTGTAAGTGTTTTGCTTTTTAAAATAGTTAACCACATCTATAGCATCACTAACAAAATTATCGAACATAATATTTGGGTCGACATTTCCTTTACGTATTTGCTTTACTATACGCTTATCGTACCTAAACGTTGCTATACCATTATTTGTAAGATTGACAGCTAGTTTTTTAAGATTACTGGTTTTTAAAAAATTTTGGTTACCATCTCTATCTGTTGGCCCAGAACCAGCAATAATAATAGCTAATGTATTAGAGCCTGAGTTAGGTATAAGTAACGTACCATCAATAAATTTTGTAATTGGTAAATCGGTTTGCGTAAATGTTATTTCTTGACTGTAACCTAAATAACTGATCACTAAAAAGAAGAATGTTGCTATTTGTTTCATCTGCTAATACTAATTGTTTTTAAACGTCAGATGGAACATTCATATTAGTATTCCGTTGTTCTATTAAGAATTAATAATGAATGTTTCATTTTTTTATGCACTGTTATGTGATGCTAAAGTAATTGTTCTAATTCAAATTTGTTGTAACAACGCAAAAGTTGTTCCGTTTATGATGTGTTTTATTATTTTTTTTAGACAATTTTAAAACGCATTTCATCGTTAATATCGTTAATTTCATCTACAAATGTTAAAATTTAATGTATTTCATCGATTAATAATGTATTTTGACAGATAATATCAATTTTAATTTTACATTTGAAGTGTACTAAAATTTAGTTTTTAGTTCAATGGATTAATTAATTAATATTTGCATATGTGTTGACTTAGAGACCCTAAATCTACCACATATATAAAAAGCAAATTAGGAGAACCAAGGTTGAGGGACCTTGGTTTTTCCGTTTTATATACCTAAAGGTTAAATTAATCCGCTCTCCAATTTCGCGTTTAGTTTTTGGTATTTGATGTAACCAATGTGCTTGCATTTCGCCTTTCATGATTAATAGGCTTCCATGTTCTAATAATAGTTTGTGTTTTTGATCTTTTAACGTTCGGTGTTTAAAATGAAAATAACGTTCGGCACCAAAACTTACCGAAGCAATTACAGGATGCATTCCTAATTCTTTTTCATTATCGGCATGCCAACCATTGCTATCGCTACCAAATCGATATAAATTAAGTAATACACTAGTAAACGTATGGTTAGCCAATTGCTCAACATCTGCCTTTATGTCTAATAAAGGTTTTGTAAACACTGTTGGTTTCATGGTAATGTTAGAGTAGGTGTAAGGCTCATTATTATTACCATACAAAGCTGTTAAACGTGGTTGTAAATGTGTTTTTCCAAAAAGTGTAATACTATCGTGTTGCCAATTGGTTTGAGCTTTAAGGAGTTTAAAATATGCATTAGCTTTTTCAACCGAATAAAAATTTGGAATATAAATAAGCTCTGCATTTGGGAGCTGAAGCACTCTTTTTTCTGAAGAAAACAAATTCATAGCCTAATTTTTTTCTAAATTAGCCTTTATGAGATTAAAACACAACATAATTATTGTTGCTTTTATAAGTATTGCTTTTGCCTTTACAAAGCAAGATCTTCCAGCTTTACCTGAAGGGTTTGTGTATGTTAAATCTGTAATACCAGATTTAGATGTAGAGTTACGTTATTATACAAGTAATAATTTTGTTGGAGATACCATTGATGGTTATGCCTCAAACAAGTTAATACTAACAGAGCAAGCTGCACAAGCTTTAAAGCTTGTAAAAGAAGAACTCGAGGTGCAAAATATATGCTTAAAAGTGTATGATGGTTACCGACCACAACGTGCAGTAAATCATTTTATGCATTGGGCAACCGATTTGAATGACACTATAAATAAGCAACAATTTTATCCAGATGTGGCTAAAAAAGATTTGTTTAAAGAAGAATATATTGCCACACGTTCTGGGCATAGTCGTGGGAGTACGTTAGATTTAACGCTTACTGATGGCAAAACAGGAGTGCCTTTAGATATGGGAAGCCCTTACGATTTTTTTGGTGAGCAATCTTGGGTAGATTATGACAATATTACTGAAGCACAAAAAGCCAATAGGCAATTATTACAAACGGTTATGCTAAAGCATAATTTTAGAAACTACCCAAAAGAATGGTGGCATTTTACCTTACGTTGGGAACCTTTTCCTGATACTTATTTTGATTTTATGGTGGAGTGAGAGTTTGAAGTTTCGTTTAACGGTTTTGTGTATGGTTAGTTGCGTGGTTTAAGCAACGTTATTTTGAACATCCGCATACAAATAAGTAACACTAATGTTAATAATTTCATCACCTTTGAAAACTAGAATATCACTATCAATATTTTCAAAACTTTTAGTTGTGTTAATACAATGTTCCTTTTTGAAATTTCTTTCAAGATAAATTTTGTCAATTTTATTTCCTTTAGAGAGAAAGTACTTTTTTAAGGTTCCTTGATATAAAACTTCGGAATTTGATGTTCTTATCAATAAATCAACTTGAATTAAATCGATGGGTAAATTACGGTAATAATGTCTGTATAGTCTAGAATATGCAATAAACCTTTTAAATGACATTTTACCTGAAAAGTATCTTTCAATGTATTGTTTATAGTCTTTCCACATTTCACGTTTTTGTTCAAAAATGAACTCTCTTGAGGATAATAAATTATCCCATTCATTAGAAATGGCAAAAACTTTATATTTTAAATCGAAATAAAACAATAGAATTAGCTTTTTTGATATATAACCAAGACAACTTGCAATTAAAATTAAAATGCCTATATATTGAAGAAATTTCAAGAAAGATGGTGTAATAACTCCATTAAAATCTAATTTGCCATTACCTGAATCTCCAACTATTAAATAATAAATTTGGTCTAGCCTGACATTATAATCTAAATAATTTGTTAAAATTTCATAACCGAAATAATGTAGAATTAACGAGGGAATAAGAACAAATGAAATTTCTGCTAAACGTGATGTGTCTAGTGGATTTTCAAAAGATTCAGATTTAATAATAAATAAGCGAAAAACTGCACCAGGAATTACCAATAAGAAAATTAAAAGACCTCCTAGAGCTAAATTCATTGATAAATTTATTTACGATATCTACGTTGAGATGCTTTTGCTGAAGATGAAGCATATACTCGAACAGACTTACCGCTTGACATTTTCATTCTAGCTCCATCTAAGCTTCCTGTAGTAGTTACAATTGTTCTCAAATCTTTAGAAGCTCTTTCGTCTTTAAAGATTCTTTTTGCTTTGTCAGAAAAAGGTGCTTTCATAATTTAAATGTATTAGTTTAATCTGATAAATACAAATTTTATGCCGTTTTTTTAATGTTGCCTAATGCAACGATATAAATAGTTTCAATTATCTATATCGATAGTTAAACGAAGTTAGTTTTAAAAAGCGAAATAATCAATACGTAGTTCTACGTAATTTTATAGGTAATAGTATGCCCAATACATTAAAAAAAACTGCAAAGGTATACGTAAAATAAGTATCCATTTTGGTATGCCAGCACCTTCTTTTTCGCCAGAGAGCATATAAAAATGCACTAATAAAAAAACGGTTAGCATTGCTATAATACCATATATAGCAGCATCTTTAGTAGCTGCAAAACACAAGCCTATTCCTAAACCAATTTCGGCAACGCCACTTAATTGTACCAATAATTTATGGTATGGCAAATAGCGAGGCATGATACGCAAGTACGCTTTTGGTTTTACAAAATGCATAATGCCAGCAAAAATATATATTGCTGCCATAAGATAAATGTGCCAAGGTAGTGTCATAATAATTGGTTTAAAAAGAGGCTGTCTGAAAAGACAATGTTTTGTCAATCTGAACTTGTTTCAGATTCTATAAGACACTTAAAAACAAACAAGAAAGATTCTGAAATAAATTCAGAATGACAGGTTTTTAAACTTTTTAGACACCCTCTTAAGATTTATTTTTTTGAAGCTATCCACTTATCAATTTTAGTTTCTAAAAGTGCTAATGGTAAACAACCAGATTCTAATACTTGGTTATGAAATTGAGCAATGTCAAATTTATCACCTAATTCCGATTCTGCTTTTGCACGTAACTGACGTATTTTAAGTTGCCCTATTTTGTATGATAAAGCTTGTCCAGGATTAGCCATATAACGCTCAATTTCTGAAATAATACCTTCTTCGCTTTCTGCTTCATTTTGCAATGAGTATTTAATAGCTTGCTCGCGTGACCACCCTTTAGAGTGTATTCCTGTGTCGACTACCAAACGTATAGCTCTGTGCATTTCTGCGCTTAGCATTCCAAAATACTGATAAGGGTCTGTGTATAAGCCTAACTCTTTTCCTAACGACTCAGAGTATAAAGCCCAACCTTCGCCATAAGCACTATACCAAAGCGTTTTTCTAAAGGCTGGCAAATCTTGGTTTTCTTGTTGTAATGAAATTTGAAAATGGTGTCCTGGAATGGCTTCGTGTAAAAACAACGACTCATCAGAAAACACATTATATTTTGTAGCATCTGGTATTGGTGTATAAAATATACCTGGACGTGTACCATCTAAAGAACCTGGATTGTACTCTGCACTTGCTGAATTTTCTCTAAAAGTTTCAGTACGACGAACTTCAAAAGCTGTTTTTGGTTGCAAATCGAATAAACGATCTACTTGAGGTTTCATGGTTGCATGAATTTTATTAAAATTATCAATAACCTGTTGTGGTTTTGTAAATGGCATTAAAGCTTTGTTGTTTCTTACATGGTCAAAAAACGAAATTAAATCACCTTTAAAACCAACTTGCGTTTTTACTTTTTCCATTTCAGATAAAATACGAGCAACTTCACTTAATCCTAATTGATGAATTTCATCAGCAGTCATATTTGTAGTTGTATATAATTTTATTTGATGGTTATAATAAGCTTCACCATTTGGTATGCTAGCAATACCACTAGTTGTACGACCAGCTTCAAGGTAAGTAGTATTCATAAAATCGTGTAACTGATGGTAAGCTGGTACAATTTTGTTTAATACCATAACTTTATAAGCATCAGTAAGTTCTTTTTTGTCTTCAGGCGAAAAACTATCTGGAAATTTTTTTGCAGGCGAATAAAATAAGTTCTCGTCTAAATTTGTTGTTGTTAACGATTTTAGCTGAGGCAATACTTTTTCAATTAACGATTTTGGTAACACGTGTCCTGCAGCAATACCTTCAGTCATACGCTCTTTAGCATAAGCCATCCAAACTAAATAGCCATCAACACGTTTTAGCCAGTTTTTATAATCTTGTACAGTTTTAAAAGGTTGTGCACCTTCACCACTTGCATATTGTCCCATGCTGAGTTGTACTGTCCACATTTGGTTTATAGGTGTGTAATCTTCTCTAAAGGTTAATCGCGATAAATTCATATCGCATTCCCAAATTAAAATAGCCTTACTCAATTGCTCACTCTCTGTTAAATCAGCATCCTTAAAAAAGCTAATCTTTTCCTTAAAAGCAGTGTAAAACTCTTTTTCTTTAGCTTTAAATTCTTCTGAAAGCACATTAGGAAAAACGTCGTTATATCTATTATCTCCAGCAGAAGTTGCATTTAAAGGATATAGCTGCAAACTCTCTTCGTGATAAGCATCTAATACGGTTTGAAAATCTGTAGGCGAAACTGTCATCTCTGTTTCTGAATTTGTTTTTGGATCTTTTTTACAAGCTGATACTGTTATAGCAATGCATACAAGCATTAAAATTTTTTTCATTTGAAGATTTTTTTAATTTGAAGTGATAAATATACAATTCTTAAGTCTAAAATAAATCAAAAAAAAACTGCCATCGGTTAGGATGGCAGTTTTATTAAGGTTGATTAGTAAAGATTATTCTTTATCTAAATTTTTGGTCATTGTAAAGCCAGCAAATAAACCAATACCAGCCATTAAGAAAATAGTTCCTGGATAAGCAACATCGTCATCAACTCCTAAGTTATAATGTAAAATTGAAGCGATAAAAATACCAATACCAATCCCCATTAATAATAAAGCTAGGTTTAAAATAAGCACTTTCCAAATTGGCGCAGCTTGCTGCTTGCCTTTCATAAAAATACTAGCATCTGCACCTTTTTCGATTAGTGCCAAACGCTCTTTGTTTCTGGTAGAGAAGTATAAATAAAATACTCCGAAAATTGCACCAAATATTACTGGTATAATAATTAATTCTGATCCCATAGTTGTTCGTTTTAAATTGATTAATTTTAATGTGTTCATAGCTTATGACGACAGGTTTTAAAATTTGGTTACACATAAATTAAAAAAAAAATATTTTTATCAAAAATGTGTAACCTTAAGCAACGTGTTGTCGTCTTTATATACAAATGACCACCAACGACGAAAAAATCATCAATCAAATCATTGCTGGCGACTCTAACGCATTTAGTGTGTTGGTAGATCGTTACAAAGATTTAGTTTTTACATTGTCGTTAAAAATGTTGAAGAATAGAGAAGAGGCTGAAGAGGTTGCGCAAGATACTTTTATAAAGGTATTTAAATCGTTGAGCAAGTTTAAAGGTGATTCAAAATTTTCGACATGGATTTATAAAGTGACTTATAATAGTTGTTTAGACAGATTGAAAAAAAACAAAAAAGAACAACTTAAAGTTGCTATTGACGAGTACACAGAGCATCAAGTGAAAACTATTGATAATGCACTTGAGAATATGGTTGAAGAAGAACGTCAGCAAGCCATAAAAGCATGTTTAGAATTATTGCCGCCAGACGATAGTTTTTTACTAACTTTATACTACTTTGAAGAGCAATCGTTAGAAGAGATTGCAAAAGTTGTTGGCTTAACTGCTAACAATGTAAAAGTGAAGCTTTTTAGAAGCAGGAAAAAATTAACCTCAATTTTAAAAGCGAATTTAGAACCAGAAATTATTGAACAATATGAGCGAGAACGTAGATAAACATATCGAAAAATTAGTTGATAAAGCTATGAAAGATGCGACTTTAGAAACGCCTTCTTTTAACTTTACAGCTCATGTAATGTTACAGGTTGAAGCTATTGCTAAACCGAGTACAACAGTTTACAAGCCACTTATTTCTAATAAGGTTTGGGTTCTTCTTTTTGGTTGTGCTTTAGTATTGGTTGCCTTTTCAGTTTTTGGAACTCAGCCAGAAAGCAAAAATTGGTTTGATACTATTGATTATAGTATATTTTCTAACAATAGAGTAACAAATGCTGTATCTGGATTTAGATTTTCGCAAACTTCATTTTATGCTATATTAATGTGTGCAGTAATGCTATTTATACAAGTACCATTACTGAAGCATTATTTTAATAAGCGTATGGAGTTTTAATTGTTTAATACCAACGTTTTTTATTCTTTTTAGAACCTTCACCTTTACGGCCTTTTTTATGTTTGCTGCCTTGTTTTTTGTGCACAATAGGCTTAGCTTTTGGATCTAATGGATAAGGATGTTCATCTTCAACAGGAATTTGAACATTTATAAGTTGCTGTATGGTTTTTATGTATGCTTTTTCGTCAGCAGAGCAAAACGAATATGCAGTTCCTACATTTCCTGCACGACCTGTTCTACCTATTCTATGTACGTAAGTCTCTGGTACATTAGGCATATCAAAATTTACAACAGCATCTAACTCGTTAATATCTATACCACGAGCTGCAACATCTGTTGCAATTAATATATTTACATAGCCATTTTTAAATTTGTTTAAAGCTGTTTGCCTATCACTTTGAGCTTTGTCTCCATGAAGAGTTTCTACTTTATAACCGTTTTTTATAAGGGTTTGTTCAAGCTTATCAACGCCAAATTTAGTACGTCTAAAAATTAAGATACTACCTTTAATAGTATTACGAAGTAAGTGCAGGCATAACTCAATTTTATTACGTTTTGGTACGTAATATAATATCTGACTTACATCTTTGGCAGCAGATGAGGTTGGTGTTACTTCAATACGCTCTGGCGACTTTAAAATACTATTTGCCAGTTGTTCAACTTTAAAAGGCATAGTTGCCGAAAACAACAAGGTTTGCTTAGTTTCAGGACATAAACGCTCTACTTTTTTAACATCATCAATAAAGCCCATATCAAGCATTAAATCGGCTTCGTCGAGTACTAATATTTCAATATAGTCGAGGTTAATATAATCTTGTTTATGTAAATCGAGCAAACGACCAGGAGTAGCGACTAAAATGTCGACACCTTTTTTTAATACATCTATTTGAGGCTCTATGCTTGTGCCACCAAAAACAACTGTACTTCGTAAGTTTGTGTTTTTGCCATAAGTTTTAAAGTTCTCACCAATTTGTACAGCCAACTCACGCGTTGGACTAATTATTAAAGCTCTTATTTTTTTTCCTTTTTTAGGAGCATCTTGCTTATCGAATAATAATTGTAAGATTGGTAATGCAAAAGCAGCTGTTTTACCTGTACCTGTTTGTGCTGAGGTAATCACATCTTTTTTGTCTAAAACCAAAGGAATGGTTTTTTCTTGAACTAAAGTTGGATCTATATAGCCAGCCTCTTCAATGGCTTTTAGAATAGGCTTATTAAGGTGTAAATCTTTAAATGACATCTGTACTAATTTGATGCAAAGATAACTTAAAAGTTGAAGATTGATTTTTTTAAAATATTATGACAAAGTTATCCTTTATGATTCTCTTTTTTCATCTTTATTAAAATTTAAAGACACATAAACACCAATAATAAGTGACATTGCAATAAAAAGTAACGAGAACCATTCTGGTATATCTACAAAACCTGCTGTCATTAATTTAAGTGATACAAAAATTAAAATAGAGAATACACTGTACTTTAAATACACAAATTTTTCGAGCATGTTTGCCAAGAAAAAGTAAAGTGAACGCAATCCCATTATGGCAAAAATATTAGAACTATATACAATAAAAGGGTCTCTGGTTATGGCGAAAATTGCAGGAATACTATCTAAAGCAAATAACAAATCGGTAAACTCTATAGCTACAAGAGCAGCAAACAAAGTTGTAAATACACGCTTGCCATTAATTTTAGTTACAAATTTTCCACCATCCATACTGTTGCTAAACCTAAATAGTTTCATAATGCCTTTAGGTTCATGTACTTCTTCATGTTCGGCTTCTTTTTTTAGCATTTTAAAAGCAGTGTACAATAAGAACAATCCAAAAATAATACTCATACCATGAATTTTATGAATAAGCACTAAACCAATACTTATTAAAATAGCTCTAAAAATTATAGCGCCAAGTATGCCTAAAAAAAGGAGTTTATGTTGGTATTGACTTGGAATTTTGTATCCTGTAAATATTATAGCAATAACAAAAAGGTTGTCGACGCTCAATGATAACTCAATAATATAGCCTGTTAGATATTTTACAACAGCATCTGTAGCAGATAAGTTGTTTACATTATCTATCATATTGGTATTATAAAACCAATACACTGCAAAAGTGAAAAGCAATGCATTAGAAACAAAGAAAATGGTTTCGAAAATGGCCTTTCTTACTGTAGTTACTTTGTCTTTTTTATGGAGTACAAAAAAATCGAATAGTAACAAGAACAGAGCATACGATATTAAAATAATCCAAGGCGTCATAGTAGTAATTTGGTTTGTAATATTGTAAACGAATTTCGACTATTTTTTGATATGTCAAAAAAAAACCACCTTATTTTTTAAGGTGGTTTAACAATATATTTTTTTAATACATTATTGTTTTTTTACTTCTATAACTACAACACCTAATTTTTTATTGAGTCCCATGATTGGTGTAGCAATTTTAAAAGATGTAGAGTCGCTTTTTGTAAGCTGATCGTTGGTTTTAAAAAAATCGGAAGTAGCTATTAATCCTTCTTCTTTTTTATTTGTTGACAATTCAATTGTCGAATTATCAGAATTTATATATTGTAATTTCTCTATTTGTGGTGATTTTATAAAGTCGTAAAAAAACAATTCTACTTGCTCTTTGTTTTGGCGTTGTAACTCACTACGAACAGCCCAAGAAAAAGTTTTTGCAGTAAGCTCCATTCTTGCAATATTAAGGCTGTCAAGTTTTAATTCATAATTTTTAGTGATTTCAGTTTTTTGCTGATTAAAATCACTTTTTAAACTACTTATTTGAATTCGACTCCAAATAAATACTACAATAACCAAAAGCAATAAAATTACTTTTACAATGTGTTTTAATAAAAAGTCTTTAACAACTTTTAGTTTACTTGTTTTTTGTTCTGGAGTAGTATCTTCAGAGTTGTCTTTTTTTGAGACTTTAGATGTCATAGTTATAATGAATTAATTGTTTTGTGAAACAGTGTATAATTATATAACACAAGTTTTAATCTAAAGTCACAATTAAATCATCTTATTTTATCATACTAGCTAAAAGCAATTATCCATATAACACTTATTTTTTAACTATTACCAACAAAAAACCACCTCATTGAGAAGTGGTTTTTTTAATGCTTTTTTATTAAATGCTATTCTATTTTTTTAGCAGGCATTTGTCGTCCGCCTTGGTTTAGTGTAACACCTGTTACTTTGCCTTCTGTATTTCTATCAAAAACAAGTTGTGCCACAACTACTTTAAGGAAAAATGTATCTGCTTTTTCGGCAAATATTTCAAATTGTGGTTGTCCTGTTAATTGTACAAAAATTTGATTTTCTTTTGTAGTAACATCCATTACCATGCCTGGAGCTAATTCGTATTTACCAGTATATTGAGATAAAACTTCTGGTGATAAAGTAATGGTTTCTTTTTCTGTTGGAGGCGCTTTATCAATCTCGTTACCAATTATTGAAGTGCCATTATTAGTAAATTTGGTTTGTTTTTTACCATTGCTTTCAGAGAACTCATAAGATGTATTGCCTCCATCAAAAATAAAATTAGTTTTACTCATTGGGTAGATTTCCAATTTTGTACTTCCTTCTCTTTGGCTATATAATTGTCCGTTTTCAAAAGTAATATACCTTACAACATTACCTTCAAATTGATATGTTCCTACCCATTTTTTAGCATCGGTTTCAGATAGTTTAATAGCATCTTTTTTATTTGGAAAAGGCTTGCCAATTGCCATGGCAGCAATTGCAGTTGTAACTCCTGTAATGTTTTTACAATCGCAATTGGTTAATCCAGATACAAAAATCTTTTCTTGAGGAAAATAAATTCCCATTGTAGTATATCCAAAAATACCTCCTCCATGTTGAATACTGGTTGAGCCATTTATATTTTCTTCTCCTAAACCATATCCATAAGTTATATGTTCGCCATTGTTTAAAGTAGAGCCATGTATAGCTTTTTCATAACTCGCTTTTTTAATAAGAGTGTTGTTATTTAATGCGTTTTGCCAAGTTAACAAATCGGAAGTGGTAGACATAATAGATCCTGCTGCATAAGGTAAGGTTAAACTTAAATATTCAGCATTTTGGTATCCGTTTTCACTTTCGGAATATCCTGAAGCTCTATTTGGAACTATGTTTGTCATACTTCCATAAGACGAAGACGTCATTCCTAAGGTGTCAAAAATGTGCTTTTGAATAAAATCGGCATAGGTTTCGCCAGAAACAACTTCAATAATATGACCTAATAGTATATAGCCAGAGTTATTGTATAAAAATTGCTCACCTGGATCAAAATCCATAGGTTCATTTTTAAAAACATCAATAAGTTCTTTTGGAGACATATCTGTTCTGGCATTTTTCATAAAACTAGCCATGTTAGTATAACTTTTAATACCAGACGTGTGATTTAGTAATTGATGAATGGTAATTTTTTTTCCTTGAGTTGGATAATCAGGAATGTATTTGGTTATGTCGTCTTCAACTTTTAGTTTGCCTTGTTCTTCTAGCATTAATATAGCAACAGCAGTAAATTGCTTGGTTATAGAGCCAATTTCAAAAACATTTGTTGTAGCCATTGGAACGTTAAGCTCTAAATTTGCCATTCCAAAGGCTTTTTGGTAAATAGGTTTTCCGTCTTTTGCAATTAAAAAGGAAACACCTGGCTCGTTGGCTTTGTATTCGGCTTTTAAGTATTCATCTATTTGTTGCTCTAAGGTTTGTGCAATTGCAGTCGAAAAACAGAAAAGAGTAAGACATACAAAGCATAAAATTTTTGTTGATTGTGATAGTTTCATTGTGATTGATTTTTGATTGATTGAATTTACGATTTTTTTATGTGACGATAAAAGTATCAATTGGTTACAAAAAAACCACCTTGTTTTCACAAAGTGGTTTTTGTTTTGTTAAACGAAAAACACATAAATGTTTTTTACACAACTAAGTATTATCTTTTTAATTCTAGTTAAGATGCTTTAATTACGACTTGGATAAAACCCATTTAAAGCAATTATATATCTCAATGAAACAGTTTTAACAGTAGTGCTACTTTGTGTATTATCAATTTTAAAATTAGCACCATTTACTACACTGCCTTGTTTTCTTGTATTACTTGCACTAATAGGAACGGCATCTCTTAAATCAGGTAAAGCAAATGTGGTTCTTCCATCTCCTCCGTATTGAGTTCCTAAAATTGAGAATAATGCTGAATTTTGAGAAATCAGTATTAACTGTCCTTCACAGAAAGCCCAACCACGTGGAGCAAAATTGCCTGCAAATAATTTTATTTCTCCCATCATAGCGTCTTGAGAAAAGCTTTTTAAAGAAAAAATACAGAAAAGCGTGAATAATAAGATTAGTTTTTTCATATCATAATAAATTTAGTTTCTTCCTAGAGTTGTTGCACTTTGAATTGAAAAGTGGATTTTTTAAATCATAATTTACTTAATGTTTAATAAGCATGTTTTATGTATCTATATTAACTGTTTAAACAAATTTAGCTTTTTTAATATTAAAAATGAAAATGCAGCTTTAAGTAACTATTTATCAATAAAAAAACCACCTTGTTTTTACAAGGTGGTTTTGGGTTTTTATTAGATATTGAAACAAGTTCAGTATGACATATTATTTTAAAAGTTCGTAGCTACGCTTTACAAAGTTTGTTAGCTCTTCGCCTTTTAGTAAGCCTTGAGATAAACGCGCTAAATCTAAACTCTGGTTTATTAAACGTTCTTGCTTCTTTTTGGTTTTGGTGTTTAAAATTTCGCCAACCAAATCGGAGTTTGTATTTACTACCAAATTATACATTTCTGGCATGTTACCCATTCCAAACATTCCGCCTCCACCAGTTTGCTGCATTTCTTTCATACGACGCATAAATTCTGGTTGCGTGATTATAAAAGGAGAGGCATTGCTATCCATAGCTTCTAACTGAACCATGAATTTTTCAGAAGGAATAGTGTCTTTTAAAACCGTTTCTAATTCTGTTTTTTGCTCGTCTGTTAACTTAGAAATTTTAGTTTCTTCCTTGTTAATTAAGTTATCAATATGGTCACCATCTACACGTGCAAAAGAAATGTTTTCTTTAGTGCTTTCTAACTTTTGAATTAAGTGCGATACAATAGGCGAATCTAATAATAACACTTCATAACCTTTAGCTTTTGCAGCTTCAATATAGCTGTGTTGCGCATCTGTGTTAGATGCATAAAGGATTACTAATTTATCGTCTTTATCGGTTTGATTTGCTTTTATTTTATTGAAAAGTTCCTCGTAGGTATAATACTTACCATCTACTGTTGGATATAATGCAAAGGCATCTGCTTTTTCGAAGAATTTTTCTTCAGATAGCATTCCGTATTCGATAACAATTTTAATATCGTTCCATTTAGCTTCAAAATCTTCACGATTATTGTTGAATAACGATTTTAATTTATCGGCAACTTTACGAGTAATATAAGATGAAATCTTTTTTACAGCTCCATCTGCTTGTAAGTACGAACGCGACACGTTTAAAGGAATATCTGGCGAATCGATTACACCACGTAGCATGGTTAAAAATTCTGGTACAATACCTTCAACATTGTCTGTAACGAACACTTGATTTTGATACAATTGGATTTTATCCTTTTGCATATTCATATCGTTCGTCATTTTTGGAAAATATAAAATACCAGTTAAATTAAACGGATAATCTACATTTAAATGAATGTTGAATAAAGGCTCTTCAAATTGCATTGGATACAACTCTCTATAAAACGATTTGTAATCTTCGTCTTGTAAATCTGTTGGTTGTTTTGTCCAAGCAGGATTTGGGTTATTGATGATATTATCAACTGTTTTTTTCTCTGGCTTAGCATCTTTTGGAGCATCTTCAGGTAAAGCCACATTAACTTCTTTGGTTCCAAACTTTATTGGAACAGGCATAAATTTATTATACTTTGTAAGTAACTCTTTAATTCTAGATTCTTTTAAGAACTCTGTAGAATCTTCAGCAATGTGAAGAATAATTTCTGTACCACGTTCTGATTTATCGGAAGGTTCTAAAGTAAATTCTGGTGAGCCATCACACGTCCAATGTGCAGCTGGTTCGCCAGTGTGTGATTTTGTAATAATCTCAACTTTTTCTGCAACCATAAAGGCTGAGTAAAAACCAAGTCCGAAATGACCAATAATTCCTGAATCTTTAGCAGAATCTTTGTACTTATCTAAAAACTCTTCAGCACCAGAAAAAGCAACTTGATTAATGTATTTCTCAACCTCTTCGGCAGTCATTCCTAAACCTTGATCAATAATGTGAAGTTTTTTGCCTTCTTTATCAATTTTAACTTCAATTATTGGGTTGCCATATTCTGCTTTAGAGTCGCCAACAGTAGTCATGTGCTTTAATTTTAAAGTCGCATCTGTTGCGTTACTTATTAGCTCACGTAAAAAGATTTCGTGATCGCTGTATAAGAATTTTTTAATGAGAGGAAAGATATTCTCTACCGAAACATTAATATTTCCTTTTGTCATATTTAAATTATTAATTGTTTCCACGAAAGTGAAAACTGTTATTTGTTAAACTTAATTTACTTTTTAGTGTTAGTCAAAAAAAGTACCAAGACTGAAAAGGTGACAAACTGACATTTTATAAACAAAATTTTACGAAAATGGTATTATTAATTACATTGCGACACTTACTTTTGCAAGATTCATAAATTAATAAAGTATATTGAATAAATTTTAAGAGCATGTATAATTCGAAAATAATTGGACTAGGACATTATGTTCCTGATAATGTGGTTACTAATGATGATTTGTCAAAATTCATGGAAACCAGCGATGAGTGGATTCAAGAACGTACAGGAATACAAGAGCGTCGTTGGGTAAAACCAAACTCTGAAGATACAACAGCAACAATGGGAGTAAAGGCTGCCAGAATTGCTATTGAACGCGCAGGAATTAGTAAAGATGATATCGATTTTATTGTGTTTGCAACCTTAAGTCCAGATATGTATTTCCCTGGACCAGGAGTTCAAGTACAACACGCATTAGATATTAAAACTGTTGGAGCCATAGATATACGTAATCAGTGTTCTGGATTTGTATATGGAATTTCAGTTGCAGACCAATACATTAAATCTGGAATGTATAAAAACGTGCTCGTTATTGGTAGCGAATTACATTCACATGGATTAGATAAAACCACAAGAGGTAGAGGTGTTACAGTAATTTTTGGTGATGGAGCAGGAGCAGCAGTATTAACAAGAGAGGAAGATACAACCAAAGGAATTTTATCGACACATTTACATTCGCAAGGCGAACATGCTGAAGAATTAGTGTTAATTGCACCAGGAATGGGAAAACGTTGGGTAAATGATATTATAAAAGATAACGATCCCAATGACGAAAGTTATTTTCCTTATATGAATGGACAGTTTGTATTTAAAAATGCAGTAGTTCGTTTTAGTGAAGTAATTATGGAAGGGTTAATGAAAAATAATCTTCAAAAAGAAGATATAGATATGTTAATTCCGCATCAAGCCAATTTACGTATTGCACAATTTATACAGAAAAAGTTTGGTTTGAGTGATGACCAAGTTTTTAATAATATTCAGAAATATGGAAACACAACTGCAGCATCTATTCCTATTGCATTAACAGAAGCATGGGAGCAAGGTAAAGTAAAAGAAGGTGATACAGTAGTATTGGCTGCTTTTGGTAGCGGATTTACTTGGGGAAGTGTTATTATTAAATGGTAAAAAATAAAATCCTGCGAAAGCAGAAGTTAAAAAAGCCCAAACCTATCAGGTTTGGGCTTTTCAGCTATTAACCAATTTAAATAACCAATTAAACTAATTAACCTTTTAAAACTTATCACTTACTTACAGACGTTAGAATTTTAGTTTTATTACATTTTTTAACACATTTAACTTTTTATAAAAAAGGAAAAGCTCCAAGAAACTCCTGGAGCTTTAAGTAATCATATATCAAATATTATGTCGTATTTTTGATTGAAGGCTAATTCAATTAATTTAAATACATAAACATAAACGATTATGATTTTTTTTACAAAGAACGAGCTTAATTGTGCTGTTACATAGGACTTTAACAAATTTTTCTGTTAAAATTAAAAACCCGAAACTTTAGGCTTCGGGTTTTCTATTTAATAGCCAAACTTAACACTAACCATCAACTATTATGTAGGCTATTAAAATTTTTATATAAATCCTCCACTTGCATCTTTTTCATTATCATCTCTATTTTTGCGTTGTAAGGCTCTGTATTTACCACCTCCAAAACGATAAGATAGTCCAATGTTCCAAGTATTACTTTCCCAATTAAACTGTCCAGCTTGAGGTGTTGGTCTGTCACCTTCAAACTCAAACTTCATAGTGTTAAAGATGTCGCTATAATTAAAGCTAAATGTAGCTCTGTCGTCTTCTAAGAACGAATAGCGTAATCCTGTGTTAACCATAAACATTGGCTTTCTGGTAAACTGTAAACCTTTTTCTTCACCTCTATACATAGTAAAAACTGATAGGTTTAGTTTTTTTGTCGCTTTAAAATTATTAAACATTCTAAAGTTCCAAACTAGATTATCTACCTCAATAGTTTCTAAAATAATATCGTCAACAGTTGCAACATTTGTAGGTGCAGTTAAAGTTTCGGCAATTCCTTTTTGTTTTCTAGAATACAAGTCAAAACTTGCATTAAAATTCCACCATTTTGTAGGTCTAAAATTACTGCTTAACTCAATTCCAAAGGCAGTAGTATTATCGAAGTTATCGTAGGTTAATATGTTTTTATTAATGTCTAATCTATCTATAAAAACAGCTCTATTAATTTCATCTTCAACTAGGCGATAAAATACACCACCTGTTATTGATCCGTTTTCTAATTTTCTGGTGTAATTTGCTTCAATTGAGTTTGTAAATTGTGGTTGTAACTCTGTATTTCCAAAAGAAGAAATTAAAGGTGTACTCCATTCTCTAATAGGATTTACTTGTTGTAAACCTGGTCTGTCTACACGTCGACTATAACTCATTTGGTATGAGTTTTTATCACTAGGACTGTAGGTTAAAAATACTGATGGATATACTTGAAAGTAATCGTTTTCAAATGGTGTGTTTTCTGTAGAGTTTTCTAAGGTACGGAAAGCATTTGCATCTTCCATAACACTTTCTGCTCTTAAGCCAACTTGATAACTCCACTTTTCAAATGTTTTGCCATAAGTAGCATATAATGAATAGATATCTCTTTTATAACTAAAATCTGTTTGTGGTGTTGGTATGTATTCATCACCATTATTAGGTATGTTATCTTGATTTTCATTTACAGACAATCCTGTTGAAGCATAATCAATTTTAGTGTCAAATAATCTTGCTTCAGCACCAATTTCTAATTTTGCTTTTTCAGATAAAGGGTTCACATAATCTACATTTATAGTAGTTTGATCTCTATCAGTATTTACAAAATCACTATAGTTTGGAGGGAATGAGAAATTTTGAAAGTTGAAGTTTGCAATTTCATCTTGGCTAAAAACACTATAATCTGCTTCTATATCTAATTTTTCACCTTCTTTTTTAAATTTATGATTAAATACACCATTATATTGGGACGATAAGTTTTGTATATCGTTATCAAAAATTTGCTGCTGTAAAGGTTGATTAGGATATAATACTCCTGTTGTTCCAGCTCCAAAACCATCATATATGTTTTGGTTTGTAAAGAATGAAACAGTATTATTATCATTCATATAAAAATCTAATCCTACTTTATATAAATGTGATTTGTTGTTGTTAAAAAAATCGAATAGCTGTTCAGAATTATCATCTAAACGTTCAATACTACCATAATTTGCGGATTTGCCAATATTATTGCCATAGTTTCCATAAAGATTGAATTTCCCATTGCGATAATTTAAATCTATTGAGCTATTAAATTTCGCATAAATCTCTTTTGTTAATCCAAGATTAATATTTCCGTTAAACCCAATATTGGTGTTTTTATGAAGAATTATATTGATGATACCACTCATGCCTTCAGGATTGTATTTTGCTGATGGGTTTGTGATTAATTCAATTTGTTTAATAGATGTTGAAGGAATCTGCTTTAATAATTGAGCAATTGGCACATTAGATAGTTTGCCATCTACCATTACACGTACATTTTCGTTTCCTCGTAAACTTATATTTCCTGTTTGTTGGTCAACATTTACAGATGGTATATTATTCATAATATCTGAAGCTGTTGGTCCTGTAGTAGTTAAATCTTTTCCAACATTAATAACCTTTCTGTCAACTTTTTGTTGAATGGTTGTTACCTCTGCAACAACAGTAACTTCGTCTAAACTAGCAACATCTTCTTCAAGCATTATATCTCCAAGAGCTATATCATAACCGTTTTTTCCGATAGAAACAGTTTTAGCAATAGTTTTAAATCCGATATATTGAATACTTACAACAACATCGCCTTCGGGAATACTTTTAATTTCAAAAGTACCATCGTCTTTTGTTATTCCTCCAGTAATAGTTTGGTTTGCGGTTGTTTTAATAATCACATTAACATAAGGGAGTGGTTGGTTTAGTGAAGCGTCGATTACTCGCCCTGAGACAGTTCCATCTCTTAATTCTTTAGCTGGTTGTGCACTTACAATTACAGATAGTAAAAGCACACAAATGAACATGAGTTTTTTCATTTTTGATTGTTTTTTGATTGATTGATTTTAAAACCTAATTAATTAGGATGTTATTTCATAGACGCTTAATTTTGGAATGTGTTACTCTTTTTAACATACCTTAACAACATTTTAACACATGAAGAAAACTTTGGTAATGGGAGCCTCATTAAATCCTTCACGATATTCTAACTTAGCAATTGTAAGGCTAGTAGATGCTAGTCATAAAGTTGTGGCTTTTGGGTTGAAAGAAGGAGAAGTAAATGGAATAAATATTGATACTGAATTAAAACAATATGATAATATTAATACAGTAACAATGTACTTAAGCGCACAGCATCAAAAAGAATATTATGCTTATATAATGTCGTTAAACCCTAAGCGTGTTATTTTTAATCCAGGAACTGAAAATCCTGAATTTTACAAATTGCTAAGTGAAAAATCTATACAGTTTGAAGAATCTTGTACATTAGTATTATTGTCTACGAATCAATACTAAACCAATAAAAGTTATAATACCATTATAGATTAATAACTCGTATCCAAATTTATAGCCACCTAAATATTCTGAAGGCAGATTGGCTAGAATATAGCTTATTAGTACAGAAGCTACTGCAACATATGGTACAAGTTTATCTTTAATTTTGTGTTTAGTTAAGATACCAAAAGCAAATAAACCTAATAATGGTCCATAAGTATAACCAGCAACTGTAAGAATTCCGCTAATTACACTTTGGTTTAGTACATAATAAAAGCAGATTATAACTAATATCATTAAAACACTCATGCCAATATGCACCTTTTTACGAGTTCTTTTTTGAGTGTGTTCAGGACGTTTTTCAATGTTTAAAAAGTCAATGCAGAATGATGTTGTTAATGCAGTTAGAGCACTATCTGCACTTGAATATGCTGCTGCTATTAAACCTAAAATAAAGAATATGGCTACAGACAAGCCTAAGTCTGAGTGAAGTGCTATTTCAGGATAAAGTAAGTCGGTTTTTACAACACCATCAATAACAGGAACACTAATTCCTTTTGTTTCGGCGAAAACAAATAATAATGCACCTAATAGCAAAAATATAAAGTTAACAAAAACTAAAACAATACTAAAGGTAACCATGTTTTTTTGGGCATCCTTTAGAGATTTACAAGTTAAGTTTTTTTGCATCATATCCTGGTCTAAGCCTGTCATACAAATAGCTATAAACATACCTCCTAAAAATTGTTTTAAGAAATGATTCTTAGCTAGAATGTCATCAAAAAAGAAAATTTTGTCATACTTTTTAATAGCATCGCTACCAATAAAATCTCCTAATCCCCATCCCATTTGTTGATATATAAGTACAATGGTTACAATTAGAGCAACTAACATTAATAAAGTTTGAATAGTATCTGTCCAAACAACTGTTTTAACACCACCTCTAAATGTATATAGTAAAATTAATGCTACTGAGATAATAACAGTTAAAGGAAATGGGAAGTCCCAATGTTTAAAAACATATTCATGTAAAACACTTGCAACTAAAAAAAGCCTAAAAGCCGAGCCAAGAACTCTAGATATAAAAAAGAATAATGCTCCTGTTTTATGACTTACAATACCAAACCTATCGCCTAAATATTCATATATTGATGTTACATTAAGTTTGTAATAGATTGGCATTAAAACAAAAGCAATTACGAAGTATCCAAATAAATAGCCAAAAACAACTTGCATATAGCCAAACATTCCACTGCCTACGTCACCAGGTACAGAAATAAAAGTGACACCACTTAATGACGCTCCAATCATCCCAAAGGCTACTAAAAACCAAGGAGATGATTTATTTGCTCTAAAAAAAGAATCGTTACTGTCTTCTTTACCTGTGAGGTATGATATAAAAATTAAAATTCCAAAATAAACAGCAATTAAAAGTAGGACGTGTATAGGTTGCATATGTTGTTATTAAGAGTCGAAATATACAAAATAACAATTCAAAAAAGTTAATATGTGTTTGATGAAAAATCATAAGTTTTAAACTGCATCATGATTTATGTCGTATGTTAGATAATGATAAAAGTATTTTTAAGTTAAAAAAAAACTATAAAAAAGACTATTTTTGAATTCTTAAAACAAAAACTTTGCTATGAAAAAAATTTACATCACTTTAGTAATGAGCTTATTCGCGTTTAATTCTTGGTCCCAAGAGTATTTAAAAATGATTGAAGCAGGTACTTATACAGTACAAGAAATTCAAGCTGAAGCCGAAGCTTATTTTGCTATAGTTGGAACAGAAAGGGGAAATGGTTACAATCCATATAAAAGATGGGAGTATAATGCTCTTATAAACATGGATGAAAATGGAATGCTAAAATCACCTGAATTTTATTATAATGAACTTCAGAATTATAATAACTATTTAAATCAAAATGGATTAAACTCTAGATCAACAGCTGCCGATACTGGTAATTGGGAGCAATTAGGTCCTACATCATGGAATGCTACATCAGGTTGGAATCCAGGAGTTGGGAGGATTACATCTATTGCCGTAGATTTAACAAATAATAGTCATATAATAGTTGGTGCTAACACAGGTGGAGTTTGGAAAACAACTAATGGAGGGACAACATGGACTGTCTTAACCGATAATCTATCAAATTTAAATGTATATGCATTAGCTATTGATCCAGCAAACTCATCAACTTACTTTTGGGGATCAACAAGCGGGACTATTTTTAAGTCTACTGATGCTGGAGCAACCTGGAGTCTTTTAGCAGATACAGGTGCTGGAAACGTAAACAAAATATTGATAGACCCAACAAACACAAATAAAATGTATTGTAGCGTTGAAGGTGGAGGGATATATAAATCTACAAATGCTGGTGTTACATGGACATTAATAAACGCAAGTGCAACAAATGGGTATGATGTAGAGTTTAAGCCTGGAGATACAAATACAATTTATGCTTCAGGGAACCAATTTTATAAATCCACGGATGGAGGAGTTACTTTTAATACAGGAAATGATTTGCCTAATTGGACACAAGAATATGTAAGTGGTAATTTAAACTGGACGACAGCTGCATCTAACCAAAATTCCTCAGTTGCTCCAAAAACCGGAAGTGGTTTAGGGTTGTTTTATATTGGCAATTTTTCACAGCCAATTACTAAACTAGTTTCACCAAGTTTAAATATGGCTGGAGCAACTACACCAGTTTTAAAATTTTCTTACACTCAAGCAAATTGGGCTGGAGACCAAGATGAATTAAGAGTTTTTTATAAAACATCTTCAGGAGGCGCTTGGACACAATTAGCTAGTTATACTGCAAACGTTTCAACTTGGACAGATATTACTTTGGCATTACCTAATGTTTCGTCTACATATTATATAGCTTTTGAAGGTAAAGCAAATTATGGCTATGGTGTTACTCTTGATGACATTTCTGTTGAAGCTTCGAATTTAGGTGTTGTTTTCCAAGAAGGATTTGAAAACGCTTCAAATTTGTTTGGTAGCGGTCCAAAAATGATTGGTGTTTCTCCTGCAGACCCTTCTGTAGTTTATGTTTTAGAGGCTTCTTCAGGTATATTTGGTGGTTTTCATAAATCAACAAACAGTGGAGCTACTTTTGCTAAATTAAATCATGGGCCTAACAATTATTTTGGTTACAGCTCCTTAGCAGCAGATAATAGAGGTCAAGCACCTAGAGATATGGATATTGTTGTACATCCAACAAATATAAATGATGTGCATATAGCAGGTATTAATACTTGGCGTTCTATTGATGGAGGTGCATCATTTAGTATATCATCTCAATGGACACCTGGAGGTGCTTTTGGAGAAAATATTGGATACTGCCATGCCGATGTTGATATTATGGAGTTTGTTGGTAATAAGTTATTTGTCGGAACTGATGGTGGAATATTTGTAGCTAATAATCCTACGGTTGTTAATTCATCTTATTATACAGATTTAACACCAGGTTTAGGTATTAGACAATTTTACAGAATAGGAGTTAGCCAAACAAATCCTGTAGTAGTCAGTGGAGGATCACAAGACAATGGAACATCAGTTTATACCAATACTGGCATATGGAAAGATTGGTTAGGAGCTGATGGTATGGAGTCTTTTGTTGATAAAACAAATATTAATACTCTATATGGTACTTCTCAAAACGGTTCGTTGTACAAGTCTACTAATGGAGGTAATTCAAGATTTGATTTAGGTTCACCAGATGGAAAAACCGGTAATTGGATTACCCCTTTTGAGCAAGATCCAATTGCTGTAAATACAATTTACACTGGTTATGATCAAGTTTATAAATCTACTAATGGAGGAACTTCATGGATAGCTATTTCCCAAAATTTAGGTGGTAATCTCAATCATTTAAAAATAGCACCAACAAATAGTAATATTATGTATGCTGCAAGAGGTAGTAATTTATATAAAACGGAAGATGGAGGTCTAACAAATTGGTTTCAATTGTTAGGGTTTTCGGGTTCAATTAATTCAATAGCAATTCATCCTACAAATCCTAATAAAGTTGCTATAGCTACTACAGATTCTCAAAAAGTTTTTGTGAGCACAAATGGTGGAGCAACATGGGTTTCATACCTTAATGATTTACCTAACTTTAGTGCTTTAGCTCTTGTTTGGTCACACAACGGTAATGATGGGCTTTATCTTGGAATGAATTATGGTGTTTATTATATAGATAATACTACTTCTAATAGTTGGAATCCATTTAGTAATAATTTACCTAATGTTCAAATTAGCGAATTAGAGATTAACACTGCTGATAATAAGTTGTATGCTGCAACCTATGGACGTGGCTTATGGAGGTCACCTATATTTGATCCTAATTTAAGTGTAGGTGAATTTGAGCTAGATAATATTTCATTATATCCAAACCCTGCAGCTAAAGAAGTTAATATATCTTGGAACAAAAATGAAGATGTATCAATAAGGATTTTTAACTCTTTAGGTAAGTTAATGTACTATTCAAAAAGTGCTACTTTAAACAGCACATTTAAAATAGATGTATCTCAGTATGCTTCAGGATTATATTTTGTAAAAATCAATAATGAAGCTGGTGTAGTAACTAAAAAGCTTATTGTTGAGTAACACAAAAATATTTTAATTTAAAAGTCCAATACTTAAATTTTAGTATTGGACTTTTTTTATTCTATTAATAGTTCATAAAATATAGTAATTTCGCAAATATGGAATTCTCTTCAAAGCTTCTCGAAAAAGCAGTTAACGAAATGTCGCAATTACCAGGAATTGGTAAACGCACAGCATTACGCTTGGTGTTGCATTTATTGCGTCAGCCAAACGACCAAACTATGCAATTAGCTAGTGCTCTTCAAAATATGCGAAACGAAATTAAGTTTTGTAAAAGTTGCCATAATATAAGTGATACTCAGCTTTGTGAAATATGTGCAAATCCTCATAGAACAAGTGACATTATTTGCGTGGTTGAAGACGTAAGAGATGTAATGGCAATCGAAAACACAAGCTCTTTTAGAGGTTTGTATCATGTTTTAGGAGGTAAAATTTCTCCTATGGATGGTATTGGTCCAAACGATTTAAATATAACTAGTTTAGTAGATAAAGTTAAACAAGGCGAAATAAAGGAGCTTATATTCGCGTTAAGTTCAACAATGGAAGGAGATACAACAAATTTTTATATCTTCAAACAAATACAAGATTGCGATATAGTAACATCAACTATCGCAAGAGGTATTTCTGTTGGCAATGAATTAGAATATACAGATGAGGTAACACTTGGTAGAAGTATTATGAACAGAATACCATTTGAGTCTTCTTTAAAATCATAAAAATAGTTTTTATTTAATGGAGGTAATAACTTTAAATGAGGAGCATTTTAATAAAAAATGTATTGAGTTAATTGAAAAAATTGACTTTAATCCTGATATGGTTATTGGAATTCTTCAAGGTGGAGGGATTATGCTAGACTCTATTAAAGCATCTAAAAAAACTGAAGCAAATGTTTTTGGATTTGTTAAACTTAAAAAGGCTAATACATCAAAAAAAAATAAAAGGCTTTTTGTTCCACTTCTAAAAATGTTGCCATATTCAATTCTGAATAAACTAAGGCATATCGAATCTAATAAAGTTAAAAAATCAATCCAATCTTTAGATTTAAATAATTTAGCAAAACAAGATATAGATTTAAGTTTGCCTCAATTAGATGAAGTTAACTCCATATTAATTATTGATGATGCAATTGACTCTGGCAAAACAATGTTTGTGGTTAATGAAAACATTAAAAGGCGATTTCCAAAGGCTAAAATTAAAATAGCAGTTATTTCTTGGACATTAAACGAATCGATTATTAAACCAGATTTCTATCTTTATAAAAACATACTAGTGAGATTTCCTTGGTCGCTAGATTTTAAAAATTAATATTTTGAAGCATAAAGTTTTAGTAGTTGATTTAGATGGTACTTTATATTCAATAAATACATTCCATCATTTTTTAAAGTTTTTATTGATTCATTGTATTAAAAATTTTGAATTATTTCTGCTGGTAAAAATTGTTACGATTATTAAATTCCGAATTGCAAGATTAATATCTCATTCTAAAATGAAATATTATATTCTAAGCTATATCAAAGTCAAGCAAAATATTGACTACTCAGAATTTGCTCAAAAAATATCAAAATATAAAAACACAATTCCTGAGGTTAACAGCAGTAATTACGATACCAAAATCTTAGCCACAGCAGCTCCTTTGTGTTACGCTGAAATAATTTCAAGAGAAAATAATTTTCATTTTTGTTCGGCAACAGACTTTCCAAAAGCAGGTTTTCACAATTTTTCTGAAAACATTAGAGAAACAAAGAAGATAAATGTTATGCACATTTTAAAACGTAATAATAGTACTGAAATAGATACTTTTATTACTGACCATATTGATGATTTACCGTTAATGAAAATATCTAACAAGAACATAATTATTAACTCAAATAAAGAATTAGAATCACAACTTAAAAGCAATTCTATTGAGTTTGAAACCTTAAGGGTTTAAATAATTTAACTTCAAAAAGGATTTTTTTAGACTTTTAAATTGTGAGCATTTTATAATGTATTACATCATTTTTCACTAATTTTGCAACAGCAAATACAAAATTTAGCATTACAATAAGAATATGGCAAAGTTTGAACTGAAACTTCCTAAAATGGGAGAAAGTGTAGCAGAAGCAACAATTACATCATGGTTAAAAAATGTTGGTGACACTATTGAAGCTGATGAAGCAGTGTTAGAAATTGCAACAGATAAGGTAGATAGTGAAGTGCCAAGTGAAGTAGAAGGTGTTTTAGTTGAAATGCTTTTTAATGTAGATGATGTTGTTCAAGTTGGACAAACAATTGCAATTATAGAGACCGATGCAAAAGCATCAGTAGATACATCTGCTCCAAAAGCTGAAGCAGTAAAACAAGAAGCTGTTGCAGAAAGCGCTTCAGTAGCTCAAATTGCTCAAACGGTTGAAGCTGCAAAAACATCAGTTGCTGCTGTAGTATCATCAGAAGATCGATTTTACTCACCATTAGTAAGAAATATTGCTAAGCAAGAAGGAATTACTCAAGCAGAATTAGATACACTTCCAGGAACAGGAAAAGAAGGACGTGTTACTAAAAATGATATTCTTGCTTATATAGATAATAGAAGCTCAAAACCTGCTCAACAACAAGTAGCAGCTCCAAAAACTGAAGCTCCAAAAGTAGCAACAGTACAATCTAATGGAGCCGAGCAAACTAAAGCAGCTCCAGTTGTTGCAAGTGGTGATGACGAAATTATTGAAATGTCTAGAATGGGTAAATTAATTGCTCATCACATGGTAGAGTCTGTACAAACTTCGGCACATGTTCAAAGTTTTATTGAAGCAGATGTTACTAAAATATGGAACTGGAGAAATAAAGTTAAAGATGAATTCTTAAAACGCGAAGGAGAAAACTTAACGTTTACACCAATATTTATGGAAGCGGTTGCAAAAGCGATTAAGCAGTTTCCTATGATGAATATTTCAGTTCAAGGCGATTCAATAATTAAGAAGAAACATATCAATTTAGGAATGGCAGCTGCTCTTGCAGATGGAAATTTAATTGTTCCTGTAATTAAAGATGCAGACCAATTAAACTTGGTTGGTATGACTAAAAAAGTAAATGACCTTGCTAACAGAGCGCGTTTAAACCAATTAAAACCTGATGATATTCAAGGTGGAACATATACAGTAACTAATGTTGGTACTTTTGGTAGTATTATGGGAACTCCAATTATTAATCAGCCACAAGTTGGTATTTTAGCTCTTGGCGCAATTAGAAAAGTGCCAGCAGTTGTTGAAACTCCAGAAGGCGATTTTATTGGAATACGTTACAGAATGTTCTTATCGCATTCTTACGACCATAGAGTAGTAAATGGTGCTCTTGGAGGACAATTTGTTAAAGCTGTAAAAGATTACTTAGAAGCTTGGGATAGTAACAGAGAGATATAGCTGCCCTTCCTGCGTAGACAGGAATCTAATAAAACAGGAAGCACAATTTTAAAATTGTGCTTTTTTTATGTAATATTTTGAAGTTTCGTTTAACGGTTCGTATAACCGTCAGTTACGGGTTTATGTGCGTTAATTTTCGGTTTGGCACTGACGTTAGCAATTCCGAGTGGATTCTAGCCTGTCCTGAGCGCAGTCGAAGGGTAGTCGAATCCGCCGTAATTGCGGTTATATATTGTTAGCAAACGTGTTTTTCTTTTAAAAGCTAAATTCAACTACGACAATTCTTTTGTGAAAATAATTGTCAAAGTCAGGATTTAAGCTCAAAATTCCGGGAATGACTAATTCGTTTTGCATCATTCCAGCTGCTTCTCTTTTTTTCCAATATCTTTTAATTAAAGAATCAGAATCTTTTACAGAATAAAGAGCTTGCATATATTTTCCAATTCCATTTACCTGTAAGTCACTTACTGAATCTTTAGTGTAAATCTCATTCCATAATCCGCTTTTATGAAATTCCGCGTTTGTTTTGTCCGACTGAAATTTAAATTTTTCCCAATCAGTTGTTGAGTCCGAAATTAAGTCAGTCAGATATTCGTTGTAGCCTTGTTCAATTGTCAAATTCGGATATATTTTGGATAAATTCTTTTCAAAGTCAAATACTAGTAAGTTCAGAGCTTTTGTTTGCCTTTCTCCTAAAACCTTTTCAAATTCCGCAATTCTGTTGTCAGATTGTTTTTGTGAACAACTAAAGGTTAAAATCAAAACAAGAATTAAATAGAATTTCTGCATTTCGTTTATATGTTTGCCAACTATAACGTTAAACGAAGGTCGACTATTTTTTTTATAAAGTCAATAGGTTTTTAAAAAGCTAGTGTTCTTTTTTGTTTATTCTATTTACCTTTGTGTAAAATAGCATAAATGAATCTTAATCTCACCAAACCCATTTGTTTTTTCGACCTCGAAACAACAGGAATAAACATCACTAACGATAGAATTGTCGAAATCTCTATATTAAAAGTACATCCAGATGGCAAGGAAGAACGCAATACATGGTTAGTAAATCCAACAATTCCAATTCCTAAAGAGGTTACAGCAATTCATGGTATTTCTGATGCAGATGTTGCAGATAAACCTACATTTAAAGAGCTTGCTAAAGATATTTATAACCTTATTAAAGATTCCGATTTAGGTGGTTTTAACTCTGATAGATTCGATATTCCATTATTAGCAGAAGAAATGCTTCGTGCTGAAGTTGATTTCGATATGAAGAATAGAGTATCTATAGATGTGCAAACTATTTTTCATAAAATGGAACAACGCACACTGTCAGCGGCTTATAAGTTTTATTGCGATAAAAATTTAGACGATGCACATAGTGCTGAAGCAGACACCAATGCTACTTTTGAAGTCTTAAAAGCACAATTAGCAAAATATGATGAATTAGAAAACGATACAAAGTTTTTAGCAGAGTTTAGTTCGCGCAAAAAATTTGCTGATTTTGCTGGTTTTATTACTTATAATAAAAAAGGCGAAGAGTGTTTCTCATTCGGAAAACATAAAGGCAAACGAGTTGAAGACGTATTAAATGATGAGCCAGGTTACTTTGGCTGGTTGCTAAATGCCGATTTTCCATTATATACTAAAAAAGTACTAACAGCTATAAAGTTAAGAGCGTTTAATAATAAATTAGATTAGTATGAAACTCATTTGCATAGGACGTAATTATACAGATCATATAAAGGAACTCGATAACGAGAAACCAACAGATCCTGTTGTGTTTTTAAAGCCAGACACTGCTATTTTACTAAAAAAGCAACCATTCTTTATTCCAGATTTTTCTAACGACATACATCATGAAGTTGAGATTTTGGTTAAAATCAATAAAGTTGGTAAATACATCGATAAAAAATTTGCTCACAAATATTACGATGAAATTGGATTAGGAATAGATTTTACGGCACGCGATTTGCAAAGTGATTTGAAAGCCAAAGGATTACCTTGGGAAAAAGCAAAAGCCTTTGATGGTTCAGCTGTAATTGGTAATTGGCTGCCAAAAACAAATTTCAAAAATTTAAACGATATTAATTTCTCATTACAAAAAAATAATACTTTGGTTCAACAAGGTAATACAAAGCTGATGCTTTGGAAAATTGATGAACTTATCGAATATATATCAAAATATTTTACTTTAAAGATAGGAGATATTATATTTACAGGAACACCATCTGGAGTTGGTAGAGTAGAACCTAACGATATACTTATTGGTAGTATAGAAAACCAAGAGGTGTTTAAAATAACAATAAAATAAATGGAAAAACACTATAAATTATTTAGAGTACGTGAACTAGCTGGAGGCGACGAAGATTTCGTTGTTGCTTTAGCTCAAGCTTTTTTAGAAGAAGTACCAGAAGATGCTGAGAGATTAAAAAATGCTGTTGCTCAAAACGATTACTACACAACTTATCAGGCAGCTCATAAAATGAAACCAACTATCGATTTATTTGAACTTGGTGTATTGGAAGATTTAATAGTCGTTCAAGATTGGGGAAAATTTGAAAACAATGAAAATACTGATGTTACAAAACAATTAGAATTGGTTTTAAAAGCTGTAGAGAATGCATCCGAAGAAATTAAAAATGATTTCGATATCTAATGCAAGCAGAAATAATTACCATTGGTGATGAAATTCTTATCGGTCAAATTGTAGATACAAACTCTGCTTTTATTGCACAGCAACTAAATAAAATAGGTGTATCTGTTTATCAAATTACTTCTGTTCAAGATGATAAAGAGCATATTATCAAATCATTAAAAGAGGCAGAAGACAATGCAGATATTATTATTGTTACAGGTGGATTAGGTCCAACAAAAGATGATATTACCAAAAAAACCATAGCTGAATATTTCAGTGACACATTAGTTAGAAATGACGATGTTACTGAAAACATCAAGTTCCTATGGAAAAGATTCAATCAAGTCCCTTCTCAAGTTAATTTAGATCAAGCTTTAGTGCCTTCAAAAGCAAAAGTGCTTATGAATACTTTTGGAAGTGCACCAGGAATGTGGATTGAAAAAGGTGGAAAAGTATTTATTTCACTACCAGGCGTTCCTTACGAGATGAAAGGATTGATAGAAAATGAAGTTATTCCAAAACTTCAACAAGCATATAAATTTCCATTTATACAACATAAAACCATTTTAACCTACGGTTTAGGTGAGAGTAACTTAGCTGCAAGAATTGAAGACTGGGAAGATAATTTACCATCATTTATAAAGTTAGCCTATTTGCCAAGTCTTGGAAAAGTAAGATTACGATTAACGGCAAAAGCATCAGATAAAAGTTTGATAGAAGCTGAAATCGAAAAGCAAGTTGCTTTATTGTTACCACAAATTAAAGATATTTTTGTTGGTTTTGAAGAAGACGAATCTATTGAAGCTATAATAGGTAAACAATTAATACGATTAAATAAAACTATTGCTACTGCCGAAAGTTGTACTGGAGGAAAAATTGCAGAGTCTATTACTGCAAATACTGGAGCATCACATTATTTTAAAGGTAGCGTAGTGAGTTATGCTACCGAAGCTAAAATTGACGTTTTAAAAGTCGATGAAGCACTAATTAATAAGTTTTCGGTTGTTAGTAGCGAGGTTGCAGAGGCTATGGCAACATCAGTTTTAAAACTATTTAATGTCGATTATGCTATTGCAACAACAGGAAATGCAGGACCAACAAAAGGCGATGCAGATGCTGAGGTAGGAACTGTATATATTGCTATTGCTACAAAAACCAAAGTTTATTCCGAAGTTTTTAATTTTGGAAACCATCGAATTAAAGTAATAAATAAAGCAGTAAACAAGGCTTTTGAAATGCTTCAAAAAGAAATTTTAAAAAAGTGATAATTTTAGTTTGCTGGTATTATAAAGTTTTACTAAATTTGCAAACTGTTTTAAACAACATAAATTAAAGTTAGAAAGAATGTCAAGAGTTTGTGAACTTACTGGAAAAAAAGCGATGGTTGGAAACAATGTTTCTCACGCTATGAATAAAACAAAACGTAAATTTGATGCGAATTTAATCAAAAAACGTTTTTATATTCCTGAAGAAGATAAATGGGTAACTTTAAAAATAGCAACTTCAACGTTAAAAACTATCAATAAAATTGGTATTACTGCTGCGTTAAAAGAAGCTAAGGCTAAAGGATTATATAAATAATAGCATAACGCGTTAAAGACACGTAAAATGGCAAAGAAAGGTAATAGAATACAAGTAATATTAGAATGTACTGAGCATAAAGAATCTGGACAACCAGGAACTTCTCGTTACATTACAACAAAGAATAAAAAGAATACGCCAGACAGAATGGAGATTAAAAAATTTAATCCTATCCTTAAGCGTATGACAGTTCATAAAGAGATAAAATAATTAAGTCATGGCAAAGAAATCAGTAGCATCGTTACAAACAGGATCTAAAAGATTAACCAAAGCTATAAAAATGGTTAAATCTCCAAAAACAGGCGCTTACATGTTTGTTGAGTCAGTAATGGCACCAGAGTTTGTGGACGAGTTTTTAAAGAAAAACTAAATATAATCTATATATTTTTTTACAACTGCTTTCATTTGAAAGCAGTTTTTTTATGGCTATATTTGAGCCGAAAAGTGACAAATTAGCAGACTTTATAATTAGGCTTAATTGTTGATTTAGCTTCACAAATTAGTAATACCATGAGTTTTTTTAAAAAAATATTTTCTTCAGAAAAAAAAGAAACATTAGATAAAGGGTTAGAGAAATCTAAAACAACTTTCTTTACAAAGCTTAATAAAGCTGTAGCTGGAAAGTCTAAAGTTGATGATGAGGTTCTTGATAATCTTGAAGAAATACTAGTATCTAGTGATGTTGGTGTTAATACGACATTAAAAGTTATTAAACGTATTGAAGAGCGTGTTGCTAAAGACAAATACCTTGGAACTTCTGAGTTAAATCAAATTCTTCGTGAAGAAATAGCAGGATTATTATCAGAAATTGATAGTGGTAATGCTACCGATTTTACAATTCCAAAAGATAAAAAACCATACGTAATAATGGTTGTTGGTGTTAATGGTGTTGGTAAAACAACAACCATTGGTAAATTAGCATCACAATTTAAAAAGCAAGGCTTAAAAGTTGTTTTAGGTGCAGCAGATACTTTTAGAGCTGCAGCGATAGACCAATTACAAGTTTGGGCTGATAGAGTAGATGTACCAATGGTACGACAAGACATGGGAAGTGATCCTGCTTCTGTGGCTTTTGATACCTTAAAAAGTGCTGTTACTCAAGATGCTGATGTGGTTATTATTGATACTGCTGGTCGTTTGCACAATAAAGTTAATTTAATGAACGAGTTAACTAAAGTAAAACGCGTTATGCAAAAAGTTGTAGACGATGCGCCTCACGATGTGTTACTAGTTTTAGATGGTTCAACTGGTCAGAACGCTTTTGAGCAAGCAAAACAGTTTACAGCTGCTACTGAAGTTACTTCTTTGGCTGTAACAAAACTAGACGGAACAGCAAAAGGTGGTGTTGTGATTGGTATTTCTGATCAATTTCAAATTCCTGTAAAATATATTGGAGTAGGTGAAGGTATTGACGACCTTCAGGTTTTTAATAAATTTGAATTTGTAGATTCATTCTTCAAGTAAAACTTCGTCACTTCGAGTGGTTTTTAAAACACTAGTGTTTAAAAATTGTATCGAGAAGCTAACTCAATTATATTTAAGTGTTCTATTTTTAGTATTTTTAATAAAAATATTAATTATGAAGTCATTTCTATTTATTTTCACTTTTCTCCTAATTTTTTCCTGTAAAAACTCTGAATCTAAAACAGAGGACGACAAAAAATCGTCAACAGATATTAGTACTATTTCTACTAAAGACTTCAGAGAATTTAAGGTTTTAGATTCAAAACATATCAATTCATCTGATTTATGGATGCCTTTCAATACAGCTTTAGAAAGTTTTACTGAAAGTACCTATGAAAATTTAAAACCTCTTATTTTAGAACAAGATATTCCAACACTTCAAAAACATATACGAGATGGTAAATTATCGTATGAGAATTTAACTAAATTCTATCTCTATCGTATCAGAAAATTTGATAGAGAAAACGATTTATCATTAAACTCTGTTATTGCCTTAAATCCTAATGTTATAGAAGAGGCAAAACAAAAAGATATCGATTTAAAAAACAAAATGCTTAAGCATCCCATCTTCGGAATGCCAATTTTACTAAAAGATAACATCAATACATCAGCAATGTCAACTACTGCAGGAGCTGTTGCATTAAAGGATAACAAAACGGACGATGCGTTTATTGTTCAACGCTTAAAAGATAGAGGAGCACTCATTTTAGGAAAAGCTAATTTAAGCGAATGGGCTTATTTTTTCTGTGGCGATTGCCCAAGTGGTTATAGTGCCATTGGTGGCCAAACCTTAAACCCTTATGGACGTAAAATTATTGATACAGGAGGTTCGAGTTCTGGTAGTGGAGTAGCAGTATCATCCAACTTTTGTGTTGCTGCTGTTGGTAGTGAAACGTCTGGTTCTATTTTATCGCCTTCCAGCCAAAACTCAATTGTAGGGCTAAAACCAACTATTGGTTTGTTAAGTAGAAGTGGTATTGTGCCAATTTCTTCAACTTTAGATACTCCAGGACCAATGACTAAAAATGTAACTGACAATGCAATTATGTTAGAAGCTATGTTTGGTTATGATGCAAACGATTTTAAATCTATACAGCTTAAAAGAAGTCTTGCTTTTGATGAAGGGTTTAAAGATTTTAGTGTTAAAGGCAAACGCTTTGGAGCTTTCAAACGTTTAATGGAAGATTCTCTATATGTTAGAGCAATTGAAGACTTAAAATTAAAAGGCGTAATTATTGTTGAAATTGAAGAAGAAAAAGTAGAGCTTCCAGATTTTTTAAGGCTCCTTAATTTAGATATGAAAAATGATTTACCAGTGTATTTATCTGCTTCAGCCGATAAATCTTTAACGATAAAATCTGTGCAAGATGTGATTGAGTTTAACAAAAATGATTCAGTTAACACAATGCCTTATGGACAAAAACTATTTGAAGGTATTGTAGCTGATAATGCTACAGATGAAGAGTTTGACGTTATAAAAAACACCTTAAAAACTAACGGAAAACTGTTTTTTGATACACCAACAAAAGCACACAATTTAGATGGTTTCTTATCTATAAATAATTATCACGCAGGCTTTGCTGCAGTGGCAGAATATCCTGCTATTACAGTACCAATGGGTTATAATGAAAAAGGCGCTCCAAGAGGATTAACGTTTATAAGTGAGCCTCTCTCTGAAATGGAATTGTTAGGTTGGGCTTATGATTATGAGCAAGCTACAAAAAAGAGAGTTGCACCAAAAAACTATAACTAATTAGTTAAGGTATTAATTTTTTGCCATAATTCATCATCAAATCCAGATAATCCAAATGTTGGGTTTTCTGGGTTTGCAACGTCACCCATTCGTATAACAACTAATTTTTTACTAGGAACCACATAAATTTTTTGGTCGTTTTTACCTAAAGCTGCATACATGTCATTTGGTGCATTAGTAATAAGACTTCCACTAAATTCAAATTGTGTTTGTGGTAAATGAAAAGTCGATTTCCCATTTAACCACCACAAATAACCATAAGCAAGATTAATACTCTGTGAAGTATTTGTTGCCTCATTTAAAAACGCTTCAGGAACAATTTGAGTGTTTTCCCATTTCCCTTTGGCATAAGTCATCAATCCAAAACGAGCCATACTACGAGTATTACTCCAATACACACTTAAATTTCCCACAGGAATCCAACTGCCACTCATGCCAATTCTATCTCTTAACTTGGTATTAAAATACGTACTCCAAGTTTGATTGCTTGTTTGTGCAACGACATCTTGCATTTTTACATATACATTATGGTAAGCCCAACGCGTTCCTGCATCAGCTACATATTGTAGGTTAGCAGGCGATACATCATCACCTAAAGTATCATCTAACCCAGAATTCATCGAGAGTAAGTTTTTACAAGTAATTAAATTCTCTTTTGCTAAAGGAGCACTTGTCCAACCAGTTCCTAAATAGTCAGAAACTTTACTGTTAATATTAATCAACCCTTCATCTTGTGCTATTCCAGATACAGCTGTTGTTAATGTTTTTCCTGCACTTGCCCAATACCAAGGTGATGTTGATGAGTGACCATTCATGTAACTTTCAACAACAATTTTTCCGTTGTGTAATATGATAAATCCTTTAGTGTTTTTAAGCGCTAAATAATCTAAAAGTGGCTGTAATTGGCTTTGATTCCATCCTAAATCTGAAGGAGAAACGGTTTCCCAAGTTTCAGAACTAAGAGGCGGAAAGTAAGTCGCTTCAGGAGTTGGATCTGTATCAGTTGGTGTGTCTGAAGAGGAGCAACTTACCAAAAAAATAAGTAAAACAGCATAAAGTAGGTATGAAGTTTTCATGAGTAGTTTTTATTTAAGACTGTTAAATATATAAAAGGTTTAAAGATGTTGTATCTTTGCACACTAAAATTTTTGAAATGAGAACAAAATCTCTAAAAAAGAATAAAATCAATGTTGTTACATTAGGATGTAGCAAAAATGTGTATGATAGTGAAGTACTTATGGGACAGCTTAAAGCCAGTGGCAAAGATGTTGTGCATGAGGAAGAAGGAAATATTGTGGTAATTAACACTTGTGGTTTTATAAATAATGCCAAAGAAGAGAGTGTGAATACCATTTTAGAGTTTATGCAAAAAAAGGAAGATGGTGAAGTTGATAAAGTTTTTGTAACAGGATGTTTAAGTGAACGTTACAAGCCAGATTTACAGAAAGAAATTCCTAATGTTGATGAGTATTTTGGTACTACAGAATTACCTTTATTATTAAAAGCTTTAGGAGCAGATTATAAACACGAATTAATAGGTGAACGTTTAACAACAACACCAAAAAATTACGCATATCTTAAAATTGCTGAAGGTTGCGACAGACCTTGTAGTTTTTGTGCTATTCCTTTAATGCGTGGAAAACACAAATCGACACCTATTGAAGAGATTGTTATTGAAGCTGAAAAATTAGCAGCTAAAGGTGTTAAGGAATTGATTTTAATTGCTCAAGATTTAACCTATTATGGTCTTGATTTATACAAAAAACGTAATCTGGCCGAATTACTTGAAGCGCTTGTAAAAGTTGATGGTATTGAGTGGATACGTTTACATTATGCATTCCCAACAGGTTTCCCAATGGATGTGTTAGATGTGATGAACAGAGAGCCAAAAATCTGTAATTATTTAGATATTCCGTTACAACATATTTCTGATAGTATTCTTAAAAGTATGCGTCGTGGTACTACCAAAGAGAAAACCACAAAACTGCTTAAAGAGTTTAGAAAAGCAGTGCCAAATATGACCATTCGTACCACGCTTATTGTTGGTTATCCTGGAGAAACAGAAGAAGATTACCAAACCCTTAAAGAATGGGTTAAAGAGATGCGTTTTGAGCGTTTAGGTTGCTTTACCTATAGCCATGAAGAAAACACACATGCTTACAATTTAGAAGATGATGTGCCAGAAGATGTAAAACAAGAACGTGCCAATGAGATAATGGAAATACAATCTCAAATTTCTTGGGAACTCAACCAAACTAAAATAGGGCAAGAATTTAAAGTGGTTATCGACCGAAAAGAAGGTAATTATTTTGTTGGACGTACAGAGTTTGACTCACCAGATGTGGATAACGAAGTACTTATTGATGCCGCAAAATGCTATTTAAAAACAGGTGAGTTTACAACAGTAAAAATTACAGAAGCTGCAGACTTTGACCTATATGGAGAAGTCGTGTCATCCTGAGCGTAGTCGAAGGGTTGACTTGTATGGTGAAGTTGTTATGCATAGTTTTTACCAATCATCTTTTTTCTTTTTTTCGAGTATGTAGTTCATTAGACTGTCATTAAGTCCATTAAAATAATTTTCAATTCTTTGTGGTGACTCCCCAAAGTTTTTGATTAGTTTTTTGTCCGTTTTAAAATTCGGTATTTTTTTATAATCAGTGGCGTTTTCAGACGTTGTTAATGAAATTAAATCAAACTTATATCTGCCTTCTTTAATAGAAATTTCTATAATATAATCTAAAGTGAAATTCATATTTTTTACAAAAAGTAAATCAGATGCAACTCCATTGATCCTTACTTTTTCGTTTTCAATTTTCATAATTAAAACTTTATCTGGATTTCTATAAGTTTCCTTTATCCAGTTAATTGTTTTATCGAAGATTTGATTAGTAGTCTTTCCATCAACATTTTTAATGATATAATCATTAATTCCGTTTTCAGAATATTCAAATTTTTCAGTATGCTCTTGTCCATAAATTTGAAGTGAAAATAGCAATATCAACAATGTTGTTATAATAGAATTTCTTTTCATATCAATATTTTTTTCAATTTTCACAAAATATATATAATAATTTCTCTCCAATCGTTTCCGGAACGACATAATCCATTTCGACTAAAACTTCATTTTGTTTGAAAGAATCTAACGATTTTCCATCTTTAGTATATACTATTGCCTGAATTACTCCAAGCTTTTTTTCTCTACAATCAAATTTCCAAAGTATCATTTTATAGCCGTCAATGATTTCATTTTTTTTTGTTTTTTCTGAAAGATATTCTGTTTTTTCTGAAACAATTTTAATCCAAGCAGTATTACGAGTATTAGGCTTATAAAAGTATTCACCTTGTTCAGTTTGAAGAATTTGTTCCCAATTTTGTGAATAGGTATTAATTGAAAAAACAATCAATAGGAGTGCTAAAGTCTGTTTCATATTTCAGGTTTTTTATATTTCTGCTAACTAAAGTATATGAATTTGTTTTAATGATTTACATGCAACATTTAACGAAGTTAGTTTTTTTAAACGAGAAATAAAATACGTAGAACTACGTACATTTAGCCATGTATGGTTTCTGTTTTTCCATACTTTTTAATGAGTTCGCCTTCAAAAGCAATGAGTTCTTTCCAGCGTTTTTCAACATCGACATCTTGCCCATATTTACGAGCAAAACCTATAAAGGTGGTGTAATGTCCTGCTTCACTTATCATTAAATCACGGTAAAATTTTGAGAGTTCTTCATCGTTTATACGCTCAGATAATAGTTTAAAACGCTCGCAACTTCTGGCTTCTATCATTGCAGAAAACAAAAGCCTATCTACCATACATTGCACTCGTGTTCCGCCTTTATTCATAAACTTATAAAGCTCGTTTACATAACTATCTTTACGCTCTCTACCTAGTTTGTAACCTCGTTTTTTTATAATCTCGTGCACCATTTGAAAATGCTCCAGCTCTTCTTTTGCTAATGCCAATAAATCGGTTACCAAATCTTCATGCTCAGAGTTGAGTGTAATAATAGTTATGGCATTTGTAGCTGCTTTTTGTTCACACCAAGCATGGTCTGTTAAAATTTCTTCAATATTAGACTCTACTATTGTTACCCAACGTGGATCTGTTTCTAATTTTAAACCTAGCATAATGTGTTTTTTGTAAAGATAAGATTCTGTTTAAAATAAAAGGCTCTAAAAAAATTAGAGCCTTTTTAAAATGTAATTTTTATTGAATTACGTTTTGTTTAGTTGCTTATTAATCTTGTTTATTGCAGATTCTATAGATTTTTCGGGTTCTATAATGTTGTATTCTCCCCAAAAATCTGGATCAGAAAATCCTGAAGCTTCATCACTTAAAATAATATTGGGCCTTAAGGTTTCACTAGGCTTTAACTTGTCTAATGACCCTTGACCTAAGTCGGTAATTGCCATTTCGCTACTTAATGTATAAACGCTATTAAATAAGCGTCCTTTCCAAGACACTTTAAATGTTAACTGTATATTGCTATAGCTATAAAACCATTTGCCATTTTTTGTTCTGTAATCTACTCTGTAAGCTGCTTCAGTTGGATAAGCAGTAACTTTGTATGGCTTTTTTTTAACAAACATTTCTGCTACTTTCTCTCTGTCTTCAACATTTAAATTGTATACAGCACTAGTAAGAGCAAAAGTTTCGGCATCTATGTAAAGTTTTCCGTAATACAAAGGGTAGTTGATATCAGGTTTTGGTTTAAACTTTATAACATACACCATTTTATTATTAATTTCAGTTGAAGTATCAAAACTGAAATCATAATCTGGTAAATTATCGTCAGTAAATACAAATTTTGAGTATTTTATAAAGTCTGTATAAAGTGCAGTAAATGGTCCACCTTGAAGTTTTAATGCTAATGTATCTAATCGGTTATAATTGGTGTTTTTTCGTGCCTTAATAAGTTTTATAATATCTGCTTTGTTTGAGTTGTATGGCTGTTTATAAATTTCTACAACAGCTTCAGAAAGCGAAGCGTCTCTACGACGATTTTTTATAGTTTCTCTGTAAAAAGCAGTCATAGTACTTTCTTCATTGTAATAGTTATTATTACCTTTTCTGTCTAATGCTGCTTTTACTAATGATAATGCATCTTTAGGTGCTAAAATATTAACTTCAGATAGTTGTGTAACTGCTAAATCCATTAAAATTTGAATGTCTTCACCATTTAAATCGGACAACGGAATTTCTTTGGTTGTATAGCCTAAAAATGAAATATTTAAACTTCGGTTAAGGTATTCATTTGGTACTTTAAGTAAAAACTCACCTTCTGTGTTAGTTATAGTACTAATTTGAGTGTTGTTAATTATAAGTGTAGCAAATGCCAATGGCTCTTTAGACTGTTTGTCTACAACCAAACCTTTAAACTCTTTAAACGAATCTTGATAAAAGCCAAAGCTATAAGTTGAAGTGCATAAAAAGGCTAATAAAAAGAATGTATAAATATGATTTTTATAACTGTAATTTGTTTTCATCTGTATACTTATTTTTGAAGTAAAAATTGATAGGTTAAGATAAGAAAAAAAACCATGTTATTATTTGATAAAATGTTAATATTAAGTAATCTACAATTCGTAACTATTATTATTCACAAAGAAAATAGCATTTACTAAAAATAGTTTTCCGTTTTCCCAAAAACTTCTAAACATAGTATTATCTACCATATACACAATACTTCCATTACCAATTCGCTCCTCGCCAAAAACTAACGAATTACTCAAGCCTTTTAAAGCCTCTTTACCAGCATAACCAGAAACATTTTTTGGGTTGTCGCCTAAATACGCAATGTTATAACCGTTTTCTAGCAAACTATACGAACTGCTTCCTAATTTTAAAGTAAAGTAGTTATTGTCATAACCAAAAGCCATAGGATGTGTATTATCAACATTAGATTTAAACACAGCTCCAGTGATCATGTTTTTAGTGTATTCTCTTTCGCGCTCAGCATAAGGCGTAATGTTTTTGTCGGTTTTTGTAGAGTCTTCAGGTTTGTTTCGTTTTAATCCAAAGCCTTTTTTATCAGCAAAACTGTTTAAAGCACCATCGATAGCAATTAATTTTCCGCCTTTGCTAATCCAGTTTTGTAATTTCTCAATATTAGCATCATTTAATAAGCGACCATAATAACCATTAGGGATTATTAAAACAGTGTATTTATCTAAATTTACCTGTCCAAAATCATCTGTATTAATTGATGTTACAGGATAATGTAATTGTTGTTCAAAAAAGTGCCACAATTCGCCATAACTTAATGACGATGTATAGTTGCCAGATAAAATGGCAATTTTTTGTTTGTTAACCAATTTTATATCTGGCGAACCAAAATCAGGACCTCTTTTAGCAAATCCGGTAGTTGTACTCGTTAATTTAACATTAAATGAAGATGCAATTTCTCCTAGAGTCGCATCAAAAGTATTCATGTTTTTATTGTCGCCTTTTATAATAATAAGAGAGCCTCTGTCAAAATTCTCACCATTGTTTTCGAATGGTTTTTCGGTAAAACGAACTTTAAAGCCTTGTTTTAATAAAGCAGCAAGAAATTTTGCATTATTTAAACTATTCCAATGTGTAATATAACCTACAGCATCAGATTTCACTGAAGTTTCATTTTTGTTTGCATTATATGGTTTTGAAGACACTAAAGATGCACTTGCAACTGCATTTAAACCATAAGCATAAGGAATACTCCAAGCAGTAATATCATAAGTAATAGAGTCACTTAATTTTGCATTAGGCTCAAATAATACTTTTACCATTTTGCCTTTTGGTTGGTTTGTACTCACCACCAAATCGTTAGCTGTTGTTGTAATGCTACCTTCTTTACTTGAAGCATATAGATAACCAGATACCTTACCAGAATTTGCATTGCCATATTTAATATCGTGCTTGTCTAATAGAGCTGTTAATGATTTTATTTTATCAGGATTACCTTGTAAAACGTAGCTCTTGTATTTTAAAGCATTATTATCGAAGAATTTTTTAAATTCAGTATTCAGTTTTTGAGCATTTTTTGAGGCAATTTCAACAGTCGATAATCCTGTTGTTGTATGATGTGCTATTCTGTCAATTAAAGTCAGCTCAATACCTTCATCATTCATAATACCTAATCCAGCCATGCCATGACCAGCTTGCTCGTAAGTCATACCAATTGCTCCCATATATGTTGGATAAGTATCTCCATAACTTGGGTAAAATAAATCGAAACGCTCGCGAGTAAAATATAGCCAACCATTAGCATCGAAATATTTTGCGTGATTTTTACCTATTTGCGTTTGAAAATCGCGTTGCCAATCGGTTATTATTTCGTGAAAAGGTTCTGCTGCAGGAGCAAAATAATAAGGTTCATTAATGCCTTGTTCATGAAAATCGACATGAATTTGTGGTAACCATTTATTATAAACTTTTAATCGAGAAGCCGATTCAACTTGAGTTGCCCAAGCCCAATCTCTGTTTAAATCAAATAAATAATGATTTGGTCGTCCTCCAGGCCAAGGCTCGTTATGTTCGCTAGCTTGTTGGTCGACATCGTAAGGTTGACTTGAAGTTTCATTAAACCAGTTAGCATATCGATCTCTTCCGTCAGGATTAATACAAGGATCAATAATTACAACTGTATTTTTTAACCAATCTTGCTTTTCTGTTAGTAGCTTATATAAAGTATTCATCGAAGCTTCTGTGCTTGATGCTTCATTACCATGCACATTATAACTGAGCCAAACTATTGCAATTTCGTTTGATGATGAATTACCATCTAAAACACCAGCGTTTTTAAGGTTGTTTTGTCTTATCGTTTCAAGATTTTTAATGTTTTCTTCAGATGAAACATAAGCAACATACAAAGGTCTGCGCTCATTGGTTTCGCCATACTTTTCCAGTTGAACTTGACTAGGCATTTGTGATGCTACGTGTTTAAAATAATCAACTACCTGATGGTGTCTCGAAAATTGAGTGCCTAACTCATAACCTAAAAAATCTTTTGGCGATTGTAAATTTTGAGCAATTGAAAATGTGATTGCATTAAGAGTAAGAAACAGAGCAATATAAATTTTTTGCATGGTTGTATTTTTTGATGTGAATGTAAAAGTAAAGATATAAATGAGAAACGAATTAACTAAAATTTAGGAGATAAAATAGTTAAGAGCATTATATTTACATCAGAATTGAATATCAACTATGCCAACAGACTGTATTCCGTTTAGAGAAACCCATTATTTTTCATCATTAATTTGTGATTATTTAGATGAAAAACAACATCTGCAACCCTTTTATAACAGGTTTCCAAAACTTGAAAATTTTAAGGCTCAAATAGAAGAGAAAGGATTGTCTGTTAAATCGCAGTCGAGAGCTGTTTTGGTAGAAAGTCTGAAAAACCAATACAAAGGGTTTGATATTTCAGATTTTACTTCAAAGCATATTGAGTCTTTAAAGCAAGACAACACATTTACAATTACTACAGGACATCAGCTTAATATTTTTACTGGACCTTTATATTTTTTCTATAAAATTATATCGACCATAAATCTTTGTAAAGAATTAAAAACGGCTTATCCACAACAAAACTTCGTGCCTATATATTGGATGGCAACTGAAGATCATGATTTTGAAGAAATCAACTATTTTAATTTTAAAGGCAAAAAAGTACAGTGGAATAGAAATGCCTCTGGAGCAGTTGGCGAATTGAATTTAGATGAGCTTGATCATGTATATGAAGTATTTGCTTTACAATTAGATAAAAGCAAAAATGCAGAAGAATTAAAAGACCTTTTTAAATCGGCTTATTTAGAACATCATACATTAACTGAAGCCATGCGTTTTTTGGTTAATGCTTTGTTTTCAGATTATGGATTGGTAATTCTCGATGGAAATGATAAAGCGTTAAAAGAACAGTTCATTCCATATATTGAGAATGAATTAATCGAACAAGAATCTTTCAAAAAAGTATCAGCGACGAATTATCAAATCAACCAAGCATCAAATCAAGATTATAAAATTCAAGTCACACCACGCGAAATCAATTTGTTTTATATTCATGATGGATTGAGAGAACGTATTGTTTTTGATAATGATACGTTTAAGGTGCTAAACACAAATATTACTTGGAGTAAGAGTGAGCTACTAAAAGAAGTTAATGACTTTGCAGAGCGATTCAGTCCAAATGTGATTATGCGTCCTTTATATCAAGAAGTAGTGTTACCAAACCTCTGTTATATTGGAGGAGGAGGCGAATTAGCTTATTGGTTACAATTAAAATCTAATTTTGAGGCTCAAAAAGTAGTTTTTCCAATGCTTTTACTACGTAATTCAGTATTGCTAATTACAAGTAAGCAAAAGGAGAAGCTTAATAAGTTAAATGTATCAGTAAAAGATTTGTTTTTAAATCAGCACGATTTAATGACTAAAGTAACTAAAGAGCTTTCAAAAATAGATATCGATTTTACGCCACAAAAAGAGCATCTTAAAAAGCAATTTGAAGATTTATATAAACTAGCAGAACAAACAGACAAATCGTTTAAAGGTGCAGTTGCTGCACAAGAGAAAAAGCAAACACAAGGCTTAGAAAATTTAGAAAAACGACTACTAAAAGCACAAAAGCGAAAATTAGAAGATATTTTAGAGCGTATCAGACTAATACAAGATGAATTATTCCCAAGGCAAAGTCTACAAGAGCGGAATGCTAATTTTTCTGAATTTTATTTAGAACATGGTAATCAGTTTACACAAAAACTCATTGAAAATCTTCAACCTTTAAAAGGCGAATTTTTAGTTTTAGAAATTTGAATAAAAAATCGGAAAACTAAATCGTAATTCTAAAATCCTTGTTATTTTTGCACATGCAACACAACAAGGTACTTATTTTAGATTTCGGTTCGCAATACACACAACTTATTGCGCGAAGAGTTAGAGAACTCAACATTTATTGTGAAATTCACCCATACAACAAAATTCCATCAAGTATTGAAGAATACAAAGCTGTTATACTTTCTGGAAGCCCATTTTCTGTACGAGGAGACGATGCACCACATCCAGATTTATCACAAATACGTGGAAAAAAGCCATTATTGGCAGTATGCTATGGCGCACAATATTTAGCACATTTTTCAGGTGGAGAAGTAGCGCCTTCTAATACTAGAGAGTATGGAAGAGCAAATCTTGATTTTGTAAAAGAAAACGAAGCATTTTTTGCAGGTATTTCAAGAGGAAGTCAAGTATGGATGAGCCATAGTGATACCATTAAACATTTACCAACCAATGGTGTATTATTAGCAAGTACTCACGATGTTGAAAATGCAGCATTTAAAATTGAAGGTGAGCAAACATACGCTATCCAGTTTCATCCAGAAGTATATCACTCAACAGACGGAAAACAACTATTAGAAAACTTTTTAGTTCATATAGCAAAAGTTAACCAAGATTGGACACCACAATCGTTTGTTGAAGAAACTGTTGATGGATTAAAAGAGAAACTTGGTAACGATAAAGTAGTATTAGGTTTATCAGGTGGAGTAGATTCATCAGTAGCAGCTATTTTGTTACATAAAGCAATAGGCAAAAACCTATATTGCATTTTTGTAAATAACGGATTACTACGTAAAAATGAGTTCGAAAACGTATTAAAACAATACGAAGGTATGGGACTCAATGTAAAAGGTGTAGATGCTTCGGCACGCTTTTTGGATGCTCTTAAAGGATTGAGTGATCCAGAGGAAAAACGTAAGGCAATAGGTAATGCTTTTATTGAAGTTTTTGATGACGAAGCGCATCGTATAGAAGATGTAAAATGGTTAGCACAAGGCACAATTTATCCAGATGTGATTGAAAGTGTTTCAGCAACAGGAGGACCAAGTGCAACGATAAAAAGTCATCATAATGTTGGAGGTTTACCAGATTTTATGAAACTAAAAATTGTTGAGCCTTTGCGCATGCTGTTTAAAGATGAGGTTCGTCGTGTTGGTGCTTCAATGGATATGGATAAAGACCTTTTAGGACGTCATCCTTTTCCAGGACCAGGATTAGCAATTAGAATTCTTGGAGATCTAACACGCGAGAAAATTCGTATATTACAAGAGGTCGATGCTATTTTTATAGACAATCTAAAATCTTGGAATTTATACGATAAAGTGTGGCAAGCTGGAGCGATTTTGTTGCCAGTAAATAGTGTAGGAGTAATGGGAGACGAGCGTACATACGAAAAATGTGTAGCGCTAAGAGCTGTAGAAAGTACAGATGGAATGACAGCAGATTGGGTAAATTTACCTTATGAGTTTTTACAAAAGACCTCAAATGAGATAATAAATAAAGTAAAAGGCGTTAATAGAGTAGTGTACGACATTAGCTCAAAACCACCTGCTACTATAGAATGGGAATAACATATAAAACAATGAAAAAACTTCTTTTAATCATCATCATTGCTGTTACATGTAGCATAACTGCTCATGCGCAAAAATTTAAAACTCATAAAGTAAAGCAAGGCGAAACTATTGAGAGTATTGCAAAACAGTACATGGTAACACCTTCTGATATTTATGCATTAAACCCTGATTCTAAAAAGAAGTTAGAAACAGATACTGTTTTAATTATACCTAATTCAAAATTTAAAGGCGAAAGTCTTACTACCGAAACTAAAGAGCTTGTAGGTTACGATACTCATAAAGTAAAGCGAAAAGAGACACTTTACAGTTTATCTAAAGAGTATAACATTGAGATTGATGAGATTAAAAAACATAATAAGCAATTATATTCTGAAAATCTTCAAAAAGGAGACAAAATTAGAATACCAAAGTACAAAACCATCATAACTAAAGTTGAATTAGATAACTCATTAAAAAAATACAAAGTATTGCCAAAAGAAGGAAAATGGAGAGTTGCCTATAAATTTGGTATTACAGTTGATGAGCTAGAAACGCTTAACCCAAATATGAATGCTGTGCTTCAACCAGGTGATGAAGTAAATGTACCAAATATAAATGTTGAAGAAGAAAAACCAATTGAAGATAACTATAATTATTACACGGTATTAAAAGCTGAAGGTTTTTACCGTTTAAAAGTAAAACTTGGTTTAACCCAAGAGCAGCTAGAAACGTTAAACCCTAATCTTAAAGAAACAGGCTTGGTAGAAGGTATGGTTTTAAAAGTGCCAGAAAACATTACTGTAGGAACACTTAATGAAGATGCACAAATTGTTAACCTTACAACTGAGCTTAAGAATTTAAAAACTAAGCGTCTTGCTGTAATGTTACCTTTTAGGTTAAATAGAGTAGATGTTGACTCTATTCCAGAAGCCAAAGAGCTTATTAAAACAGATAGGTTATTATCAGTGTCTCTAGATTTTCATTCAGGAGTACTTATGGCTTTAGATTCGGCTAAGTATTTAGGAATTTCTACTAATTTAAAAGTATTCGATACTAGAAATCAATTGTCAGAAGTTTCTAAAATATTAGATAATAACGATTTTTCAGGGTATGATGCTGTAATAGGACCAATGTTACCAGCAAATTTTGAGCGTGTAGCAGCACAACTTAAGCAAGATCACATTCCATTAATTTCACCATTAACAAAACCAGAAAATCTTTATGATAATGTGTTTCAAACCATTCCGAATGAAGAAAACTTGGTAAAATGCGCTATCGATTTAGTAAAAAATGATGCTTCTAAAACTAATGTGGTTATTATTGCAGATGAAGCTAATACTAAAACGAGCACCAAACTCAAAGCCGAGTTTGTAACTGCAAGGCAGATTTACTCAAAAAAGAACAAAGAAGGTAAGGATGCTTATTATATAAATTCAGCAGATATAAGTGATGCTTTAAAAAGTGGAAAAAACTATGTGTTTTTAGAAACAGCTAATGCTGGTTTTGTGATGAATGTAACTAACACACTAAATAGTTTAAATGCCAGTAGAGATAAAGAAATTATTTTAATTACTACAAACAAGACAGATGCTTTTGAGTACGAGCATGTGTCTAATGTTCATCTATCGAATTTAAAATTTCATTTTCCATCAATTTTTAAAGCATCAGATAGTGACTGGCCAAGTTCTTTTGTAAAGCAATACAAAAGTAAATATGGTGTTGAGCCTAATAAATATGCAGTACGTGGTTTTGATTTAACCTTAGATATATTGTTACGTTTAGCGTCTGACGACGATTTGTATAAAGCTTCGGTTGGTGGTTCAGAAACAGAGTATGTTGAAAATAAATTTAGATACTCTAAAAAACTATTTGGAGGCTATTTTAATGAAGCAGTATATATGCTTCAGTATAAAGATTTAAACATAGAAGAAGTAAAACAATGACCTCTAAAGTAACTTATCTTGGCGATTTGCGTACTGCGTGTACTCATACAAAATCTGGAAATACCTTTATTACAGATGCGCCAACAGACAATAATGGAAAAGGAGAAGCGTTCTCTCCTACAGATACTGTTGCTACAGGATTAGCAAGTTGTATGATGACAGTAATGGGAATAAAAGCCAGAGATATGGGCATTGACCTAAAAGGCACAACAGCTTCTGTAAATAAAATTATGGCGAGCGACCCAAGACGAATTTATAAAATTGAGGTTACGTTAGATATTCCTGTTGAAGTAGATGAAAAATCTAGAATCATTTTAGAGCGTACTGCTAATACTTGTCCTGTACATTACAGTTTACATCCTGATATCGAAAAAGATATCACGTTTAACTGGAAATAATGTGTTATAAATTAGTATTGTTTTTTTATGTTTTTATGTTTACGCTTACGCCTCCAAACGATGAGGTGATAACTTGGCGTGACGATATAAAACTATCATGGAAAAACTTTAAAGGCGACCCTAAACCTAACTCTAATGCAGTTGCTGTAACAGCATCTGGAATAACATTTGAGTATTCAGTAAAAGAAACACAAAGCAGAATTGTTAGTTTTACGACAACCGTTAAAGCACATTTTTATCCTAACAAATCGTGGTATATAAAAGAACGAGCTGATAACCATATTTTAGCACATGAGCAGCTTCATTTTGATATCACCGAATTGCATGTTAGAAAGTTTAGGAAAGAAGTAGCTCAACTAAAAGTATCTCAACGTTTAAAAAATGAGTTGCAACGTTTACATGAAAAAATAAATACAGATTTGGCAACTATGCAAAACCTGTACGATACCGAAAGTGATAACTCTATTAATAAAGAAGCACAAGCTAAATGGCAGCTGTTTGTGAAAAAAGAACTAAAAGCATTAGAGTACTACAAATCTAAAGACTAAATAATTGCTACTACAACCAGATAAACAGTTTCTTATAAAGCTTGCTCATACCAAAATGCCTTATGGTAAATACCAAGGCAAATACCTTATCGATTTGCCAGAATATTATGTGGTTTGGTATCATACTAAAGGGTTTCCAAAAGGAAAATTAGGTGAGATGCTACAAACCGTTTACGAGCTTAAAGTTAACGGACTTGAAGAGCTAATACACAACATAAAAAAGGCATATCCTAAATAGGATTTTTTGAAGTTTCGTTTAACGGATTTGTGTATGGAAAGTAACGTGCAAATGACACTAACTTTTAGGGTTAACACAGAGCCGAATTTTTAAATTTTACTATTGATATTTTTATTGGAAATCATCAAATTTAAAAAATTGGCAACTTTCAAAAAATGCCCAAACCTTAGTTTTAGTATAGACTTGCGCTATTTTTTATATACATTGTTAGCCACTGGCAGTATCTTATTGTTAATAAACTCTACAATATGTTTTTCCATTTCAAATATTCCAGGTTCTTCGATTGGTGCGTGTCCACATTCACTTAATAAATGGAATTCTTTTTCTCCTTTTAATTGATTAAATATTCTTTCACTCAATCTAAATGGTGTCCAATCATCTTTTTCAGGATGAACTAAAAGTACTGGACAAAGGTCAAATTCCTTAAAACTGATTTCTGGTTTATAGTCAGAAAAAGTTCTTAAAAATTTCATTGATAATTTTGTTCCGCCAGCAAGTTTGTCTTTAATAAATATTTTTGAAAAAGTTGGATTTAATGACATCAATTCTATTTTACAAACCCATTTTACAGGTAATCTTAATGAATCAAATATTGAAGCGAAAGTTTTGATGAATTTGAGTCCATATTTACCTAAAAGCTTATTTTTTGAAATATGGATCATTGTTTCTTCATCGCTTGGGTCAATTAATGTGGATGCGATTAAACCACTCACTTTTTTGTTTTTTGCAACAACTTGATAAGCTAACATTCCGCCAACACTCATACCAAATAATACAACTGGTTTTTTGTGCTTTTTTATTATAAAATTGGTGAATTCGTTTATCAGATTTACCCAATCGTAATAATCAAAATCCATTTTGTTTACTTGAGTAAGTCCGTAGCCTAAATTGTCAGGCGCAAAGTAATTTATTCCATTTTCAAATAAAGCGTTTCCTAAAAGACTCAAAATTCGTCCATTTCCACCAGCTCCGTGTAAAAGAATAACATTCACGTTATTTGATTCGGAATATTTAAAATCATAATGAACTTTTGTCTTTTCCCAGTTCCAAAATGATTCTTCTGGTTCTACATAATTTTCTTGATAATTTTTAGGCAAAAAAGACAAGTACTTTTTCCAATAATCATTCTGTTTATAGTATTTCAATGTCATTTTTTGCTTGTGGCTAACGATAGTTAAACGAAGTTAGCTTTTTTTTATGAGAAAATAAATACGTAGTTCTAGGTGTTTTTATGGGTTAGCTTCCTGCAACCCTTTGCCTTTTATGAGTTTATAATTATTAGGCTAATTAACTAAAACAGCAAATAATACAAAATAGAAAATCCACGAAGCACGAGCGAAGCAAACTGGTGCAAGTAATTTTCGTAAGTAGTTGATAAACATGTAATTAATTTTATAAATTGTTATGTGCTGGATTCTTTCATTAAGAATACTTTAGTTTTTTTTGTATTTTTAAAAAAAATGATAGAAATGAAAAAATTACACTTACTATATTTATTCTTAGTTTTCTTTTCTTGTATGAAAAGCGGCATAGGACCATCTGAGTCTGGGCAGACTGGACAGACTGGAAATCAAGATATTGTTACAAGTGCTAGTGGAGTACAATATCCTTCTTTGGAACCACCATCACACCAATACTGTGGTGCAGGTTGGGGAAGAAAGTTTTGTCGATTTTTATCTAAATATGATGGGACAATCTGGGCCGATGCAGAAAATTATTATAGCGACTTTTCAGATATAAAATTATCAAACTTTTCAGGTAATGAATATTTTATATCCTTCTTTAATATTGACAGTATTACTTCTTATTGTGATGGATGGAAATTAGGTGAAACAACTTACAATGGCATAAAATGGAATATAAAAATCAAAAAAGATCAGCAGGATGTTTTATGGTTTGATTATGAATATTATGGGTCTAGTGCAGAAATTGAATATACTATAACTTATAAATATGAAGTAATTGATGGTTTACTTCATTTTTCAAGTAGTGATGGTGAAACATTTATTTTCACTCCTTCTGAAAAAAATTATACAGAAGGGTTTCTTAACACAGAAGAAATAATTTATTTAGAAGGATGTATCTTTTTATAATTTTGCCACTGTAATAGGCTCATCATCTTTATGATGATACACTAAGGTAATAGTTTAATAAGTAATATAATTACCAAATTTGGTTTTTCTTTTGTATGATATTTACCGATAAACCAGCCATTATTGTGGTGATTTTTTTTATTCTTTTTCTAATTCAGTTAATAAATAATCAAGTTCTGAATATGGAGCAGAGTCTTCCAGTTCCCATTCTTTTTTGTTTTCCTTTCTTTTTTTAACAATAACTATACTTTCAGGCTTGCTCTTATTTAAAATCTGGTAAACTAAGTTTCTTGTTGGAAAATCTGTTGGGTCGTAGTAAAGCCAAACATTGATTAGTATTTCCAAGTCGTTTTGGCTTTTTATTGAATTCAAACTTTCAAGACTTTTCATCATCAAATTTTTGTTATCCTGTGAGTAGGTAGATTCCTGATATTTTATGTAGTCTTCAAATACTTTTTCAATAGATTGAATAGATGGGTTTATTAGTGTTCTGTTAATGGCAAAGACCAATGTTGAGTTAGGTAGAAGTATTAAGACTTTTTTCTTTGGCTTTAATTTTTCTAAATTGTCTGGATTCATAGTGCGCTCTTTCCTTAAAAGGAACTGCCAATTACTTAACTCCAACTTTTTTTGGATTTTTAGAACAAGGTATTCAGTTGAGGCTTCAGATTTGTATGAATAATCTATTCCATTTATTACCATGTCGCAAGCACCATCAATAGCAGTCGTTTCGAACCATTGTCCATCTACTCGAATACCTATTCCATTAGCCCTTGCATAGGTTTCATATTTAATTTCTGTCTTTTCGCTGGTTGTATTGCCATAATAAGACTTGGTACTTACATCATAAACTTCGTCAGGGTCTTTTTCAATTTGAAGTTTTCCGAAACTACCTTGAAAATCAAGAATTATCTCCTTTCCACTTGGATTTACAATAAACAAAACACCGTTGGTTGTTCCTCTGAATTCGCCTTGTTCATAGTCTTGAAAGACAGATTTGAATGATTCTCCATTTCGAAATCTTTCAGTCGTTTGAGCGAACGAAGTTTGAAGAATTATAATATTTAAAAATGTGATTACCAATCTTGGTATATTGTTTATTTTAAAGCAGCAAAATACGGCCATATGAATTGTTTTAATTACCTATATCAATAGTTAAACGAAGTTAGCTTTTTTTTTGTGAGAAAATAAATACGTAGTTCTAGGTATTTTTAAGGGTTAGCTTCCTGCAACCCTTTGCCTTTTATGTATTTGTTATTACTTGGTTAATTAACTAAAAAATGATACCATAATAACTATTTAAATTTTGTAAATTTGCCTGCGTTTAACAACGCAACATGACAACGACTACAAAATACATATTTGTAACTGGAGGTGTAACATCATCACTTGGTAAAGGGATTATCGCAGCGTCTTTAGCCAAATTACTTCAAGCACAAGGTTATAGAACTACAATTCAAAAATTAGACCCTTACATTAATGTCGATCCCGGAACTTTAAATCCTTACGAGCATGGTGAGTGCTATGTTACTGATGATGGCGCCGAAACCGATTTAGACTTAGGTCATTATGAGCGTTTTTTAAATGTGCCAACAAGCCAGTCTAACAACGTTACTACAGGTCGTATTTACCAAAGCGTTATTGAAAAAGAACGTCGTGGCGAGTTTCTTGGGAAAACAGTTCAGGTTATTCCGCATATTACAGACGAGATAAAGCATCGTGTTCAGATTTTAGGAAAATCTGGCGATTATGATATAGTTATCACAGAAATTGGAGGTACTGTTGGTGATATTGAGTCGTTACCATATATTGAAGCTGTACGTCAGCTAAAATGGGACTTAGGTGAAAACAATGCAATTGTAATTCATTTAACTCTTGTTCCTTACCTATCTGCTGCTGGCGAATTAAAAACAAAACCAACACAACACAGTGTAAAAACATTGATGGAAAGTGGAGTGATGGCTGATATTTTAGTTTGTAGAACAGAGCATGAATTACCTGAAGATTTAAGAAGTAAACTTGCTAAGTTTTGTAATGTACGTGAAGAAGCTGTCATACAATCTATAGATGCATCAACCATTTACGATGTGCCAAATTTAATGTTAGATGAAGGTTTAGATAAGGTTGTGCTTAAAAAGCTAAATCTTAAAAGTGATGAACCTAACTTAACTCAATGGAATCAGTTTTTAGAGCGTCATAAAAACCCAAAAGGTGAAGTTACTATTGGGCTTATTGGTAAATACGTAGAATTACAAGATTCTTATAAATCTATACTAGAAGCTTTTATTCATGCAGGTGCAGAAAACGAAGTAAAAGTAAAAGTAGAGTCGATACACTCAGAATATTTGACACCAAAAAATGTAGCTAAAAAATTAGGGCATTTGCATGGTGTATTAGTTGCTCCAGGTTTTGGAGAAAGAGGTATTGAAGGTAAAATTGAAGCTGTACGATATGTAAGGGAACACAATATTCCGTTTTTTGGAATTTGTTTAGGTATGCAAATGGCAGTTATCGAATATTCACGTAATGTGCTTGGATTGAAAAATGCTAATTCTACCGAAATGGATGCTGATACTGAACATCCTGTTATTGATTTAATGGAATCTCAAAAAACAATTACAGATAAAGGAGGAACTATGCGTTTAGGTGCTTGGGATTGTAAACTTACTGAAGGAAGCCTTGCTAAAGACATATATAAAACAGAAAATATAAAAGAGCGTCATAGACACCGTTATGAATTTAATAACGATTATCAGAAGCAAATTGAAGAAGCAGGAATGATAGCAACAGGATTTAATCCTGACACAAATTTGGTTGAGATTGTTGAAATACCAACTCATAATTGGTTTGTAGGCGTGCAGTATCATCCTGAATATAAGAGTACTGTTGCAAATCCACATCCATTATTTGTGGCATTTGTTAAAGCAGCATTAAATTTTAAAAAAGACAAAAATAGTGTCAGTATGGCACAAAATTAATATTGGATAGTTTTTTGATACACTATTCACATTCTTTTACAATCACCAGAAGTTTTGGTGTGCGATTTAAAGAACCTTATTAAACTGAACGAACAGAATACATGGAAGAAAAAAAATTTGATCTTAACTCCACCATCGGATTTATATTAATCTTTGGGATATTATTATTTATGCTTTGGCAAAATCAGCCAACTCCTGAAGAATTAGCAGCTGAAAAAGCAAAACAAGAGCAAGTTGAAGCTAAAGAGAAAGCTAACGAAGCTAAAAAGAAAAAAGACACTTTTGAAACAACAGCTAGTGATTATTCAAACACTTCGGCAGCAGACTCATTAAAGCTTTTAAGTTTAAAAAATAAATTAGGAGCCTTTGCTTATGCATCTACATTACCATCAGCTACAGATAATGTAACAACTGTTGAAAATGGAGTTTTATCTCTAAAATTTAGTAATAAAGGAGGTTATCTTTCTGAAGTTAAATTAAACGAGTTTGTAGATTATGATTCTGTTCCTATTTACTTAATTAATAATAAAAACACAGCATTTAATCTGTCATTTGCAACAACAGATAACAGAAACTTAAATACTCAAGATTTATACTTTCAACCAACGGTTACTAAAAATGGTGAAAATACAGTAGTTTCTATGAAACTAAAAGTATCTGAAAGTGAGTTTTTAGAGTATCGTTATGAGATTCTTCCAAATAATTATATGATGAATTTCACAATCCGTTCTCAAGGATTGAATAATGTAATTAATACATCACAAGACGTAAATTTAGATTGGAAGCTTAAAACTAAACGTCATGATCAAAGTATAAGTTACGAAAACCGTTATACGCGTTTAACCTATCAGCATGACAATAAAAATAAGATTGACAAATTAGCTCAAGCTGGTGAAGATGAAGAAACAGAAGCTGATGTTAATTGGTTGTCATACAGGCAGCATTTTTTCAGTACAATATTAGTTGCAGATAAACCAATAAAAAGTGCTAGACTTATTTCTAAAGATTTAGTACAAAATGAAGATATTGATACTGTGTATACTAAACAGTTCCAGTCTAAATTTGCATTACAAACACAAGCAGGAGAAATTAATGAGTCTTTAAAGCTGTATTTTGGTCCAACTGATAGCAAAATACTTAAGCAATACAATGAAGATTTAGAGGAAAGTATTCCTTTTGGCTGGGGAATTTTTGGTTGGATAAACAAAGCATTATTTATTCCATTATTTAGCTTTTTAAGTTCATTTATGCCTTATGGTATTGCAATTATTGTAATGACGATTTTAATTAAAATATTATTATCGTTTGTACAATATAAGCAGTTTTTATCTCAAGCAAAAATGCGAGTTTTAAAGCCTGAGTTAGATGCCATACGTGCAAAATATAAAGACAACAAATTAAAAGCACAACAAGAAACAATGGCACTGCAAAATAAAGCAGGAGCAAGTCCTTTAAGTGGATGTTTACCAGGATTAATGCAAATTCCTGTATTCTACGCATTGTTTATGTTTTTCCCGACAGCGTTTGCTTTACGTCAGAAAAAGTTTCTTTGGGCAGACGATTTATCATCTTATGATGTTGTTGCAAATTTACCATTTAACATACCATTTTATGGAGACCACGTAAGTTTATTTCCAATATTGGCAGCAGTTGCTATTTTCTTCTATATGAAAATGACAACAGGAGATCAAATGGCATCACAACCAACTCAAGAAGGAATGCCAGATATGAGTAAAATAATGAAGGTTATGATTTACTTCTCACCAATATTAATGTTGGTTTTCTTTAATCAGTATGCATCAGGATTGAGTTTGTATTACTTTATCTCAAATCTTATTAGTATTGGTATTATGTTAGTGATTAAAAACTACATACTAGATGAAGATAAAATTCATGCGCAAATACAAGTAAATAAAGCGAAACCTAAAAAGCAAAATCGTTTTCAGAAGAAAATGGCAGAAATGATGGAGCAGGCAGAACAACAAAAACAAGCGCAACAAAAAAGGAAAAAATAATTATATAATATAATAAATCAAAAAGCCTCTGAATTTCAGAGGCTTTTCTTTGCTAACTAAATTAATCAATAAAGGTAAAAAACAATCAATATTCCACTATTGTGGAGGTAAAATCACTTTGTCAATTGCATGCACTACACCATTTGTAGCTTGTATATCTACTAATGATGTAATTATATTACTAACTCTATTATTTGGGTCTGTAATTGTAAAATTTGTTGCATTAACAGTAACATTTCCACCAAGAGTAGACACTGTTCCACTACTTAATTGCGATGAAGTTACATTAGCACCTACTACATGATACGTTAAAACTGCTTGAACTGTAGATGGAGCTATGTCACCTAAAGTAGTATTTCCACTTGGGTCTAATTCCAGTAATAAATTTCCAAATGCAGTATCAGTTGGTGCAAAAACTGTAAAAGGACCGTTTCCTGATAGAGTACCTATTAAATTTGGTGATGGCGATTGAGAATCTGCTGATTGTAATGCAGCAACTAAATTAGATAATGCTGGATTAGCTAAAGCAAAATCAACAACAGTTGGTAAACCTATCACAGCATCTACTATATGAATAGTACCATTAGTGGCCATAATATCAGCATTTGTTACAGATGATACACCATTAAATCTTACACCATTTGTAGTATTAAAATATAAGCTTAAATTATTGTTTCCTGGACCTGTTGCACTTGTATTTGCATATCCAGATCCAGCAGAAATTAAATCTGTTGAAGTTACATTTCCAGAGATAACATGGTTTAATAAAATTTGAGAAAGTACATCAGTAGGTACTTCGCTTAAACTTGCAAAACCATTATCTGATAAAAAAGTTGCAAATGCTTCGTTTGTTGGTGCAAGAACTGTAAATGGACCTTCACCACTTAAAACATTTACTAAATTTCCATCAGCAGCTTGTAAAGCAGCCACAAGATTGCTTAAATTTGGGCTTGCTAATGCAGTTTCAACAATGTTGAACTCTTGTTGAGTGTTAACATCATCATCACTGCATGATAACATCAATACCACTAGTGCTAATATTGGTGTGATTTTTGAGATTTTTGAAATAATTTTCATTTTTTTGAGTTTTTAAAAAGAGTTAAAATAAATATTTTGTCTAACAAATTTAAAAAATGATTAAACAAAAAATATATTTCGTTATAATTTTAACATTAATTTTAACAAATGTTAATGCACAGAGTATTAATCAGCTAGATGCAAACGGAGAGCGTCATGGCCTATGGAAAAAGAACTTTGAAGGTACTGACCAACCGCGTTATGAAGGTACTTTTGATCATGGAAAGGAAGTAGGAATTTTTAAATTTTATAAGCTTGTTGAAAAAAAGAGTAAGCTTAGTGCTACACGAGAATTCAATCCAAATGATGATACTATTATAGTAAAATTTTATGCTTCAACAGGCAAACTTATTAGTGAAGGAATGATGAGAGATAAACTCTTCATTGGAAAGTGGGTTTATTACCATAATAAATCAAAAGGTATTTTGTCTACAGAGTTTTATAATAATAAAGGACTTTTAGAAGGAGAGAAGTTTGTATATTATGAAGATGGTAAAATTGCAGAGAAATCAATTTATGTTGATGGTAAAATAGATGGTATTTCTACTTGGTATTCACCAAAAGGTATAGTTGTAAAAGAGTTTACATATAAAAATGGGCTTTTGCATGGGCTTTCTAAATACTATAATGACAAAGGAGAATTACTTGCAGAAGGGAATTATAAAAATGACCAAAAGCATGGTATCTGGAAATACTATGAAGATGGTAAATTTAAAGAAGAAAAAGACTATACTACTTACAGTAAAAACCCAATTAAACAATAGCTAAAACCTATAATTAGTATAACAATTTATAATAGCAACTTTAATAGGTTGCTTTTTTTTATTTCTTAATTTTGCATTATGAAAAGAGTAATAGTAGGACTTTCGGGAGGTGTAGATTCAAGCGTTGCTGCTTATCTGTTAAAGGAGCAAGGCTATGAAGTTATTGGCTTGTTTATGAAAAACTGGCATGACGATTCTGTTACTATTTCTAATGAATGTCCTTGGTTAGACGATAGTAATGATGCAATGTTAGTAGCAGATAAACTAGGTATTCCTTTTCAAACTGTCGATTTAAGTGAACAATATAAAGAGCGTATAGTTGATTATATGTTCAACGAATACCAAAAAGGGAGAACACCAAATCCTGATGTGCTTTGTAATAGAGAAATAAAGTTTGATGTTTTTATGAAAATTGCTCTCGATTTAGGAGCCGATTTTGTAGCAACAGGACACTATTGCAGAAAAGGAACAATTCAAAAAGAAGGAAAAGAAGTATATCAGTTACTTTCTGGAGTCGATAATAATAAAGACCAGTCTTATTTTCTTTGCCAATTATCGCAAGAGCAATTATCTAAGTCATTATTTCCAATAGGCGAACTTACAAAGCCAGAGGTAAGAGAAATAGCAACTAAATTAGATTTGGTAACTGCAGATAAAAAAGATTCTCAAGGGTTGTGCTTTATAGGTAAAGTGCGTTTACCAGAGTTTCTTCAACAGCAATTAAAACCAAAAGAAGGTGTTATTGTAGAAATTCCTGAAGATAAAAACTATTATAATCAAACTGAACCCATATTTAATTCAACAAGAGAAAAACTTCAATATCTAACTCGTAAGATTGAGTATTCAGTTACAGATGGAACAATAGTAGGTAAGCATCAAGGCGCACATTATTTCACAAAAGGACAGCGTAAAGGATTGGCTGTTGGTGGTACTGCGGAGCCTCTTTTTGTTATTGATACTGATGTCACTGACAATATTATATATACAGGTCAAGGTAAAGAACATCCAGGTTTGTTAAAAAAAGCACTGTTTGTAACTGAAGACGAACTACATTGGATACGTGAAGATTTAGCTTTAAAAGTTGATGAGACTATGAAGGTTAAAGCTCGTATTAGGTATCGTCAGCCACTTCAGAATGCAATACTTCATAAAGTTGATAGTGGTTTGTATGTAGAATTCGAAAATGCGCAATCAGCAATAACCGAAGGACAGTTTGTAGCTTGGTATTTAAACGACGAATTAGTTGGTTCGGGAGTTATTTCATAAATTGCATCTATAATTTTCCCAAATTGTAGACAATGAAAAAGAAAATACTATTATTAAGCTTGCTTTTTCAAAGCTTAATGTATTCGCAACAAGATGCATGGATTTATCTTACAGATAAAGAAAATGTTGCAGCATCAATTTCTAATCCAATAACCATACTTACACAGAAAGCTATAGATAGAAAAAATGCTCAAGGTGTTGTTATTGATGCTCGTGATGTACCAGTTACTGAAAGTTATATAACACAATTAAAGGCTCAAACAGGAATAACTGTTTTGGCTAAGTCAAAATGGTTTAATGCTGTACATGTAAGAGGAAGTGAAGCCGACATTAATGCATTAACAGTTTTAAGTTTTGTAGATTATATAGATTTTGCTGATAAAAGTCTAAACACAGGAAGACTTTCAGTACAACAAAGTAAATTTGATACCGAAGAAGCACTCATCAATTTTGTATACGGAAATTCTCAAGTGCAAATAGATATGATTAATCTAGATAACTTACATGTTTCGGATTATACAGGTGATGGTATTACAATAGCTGTGTTAGATGCAGGATTTCCTAATGTAAATACTATGTCTGCTTTTCAGCGATTAAGAGATAATAATGATTTATTGAATGGTTATGACTTTGTTAATCGTACATCTAATGTTTATGCTTACACAGGAAATAGTCACGGAACTTTAGTGTTAAGTGATATGGCAGGTTTTGTGCAAGATCAGTTTGTTGGTACTGCTCCAGATGCGTCCTATTATTTATTTAGAACAGAAGATGCAGCAACTGAAAACCCTGTAGAGGAGAGTTATTGGGTTGAAGCTGCTGAACGAGCAGATAGTCTAGGTGTAAATATTATTAACTCGTCATTAGGTTATACTACTTACAATAATCCTAATTACAGCTATACACCAAGTGATATGAATGGTTTAACAGCTTTTATTACAAAAGGAGCAAATATTGCAGCAGAAAAAGGAATTTTGGTTGTTAATTCTGCAGGAAATTCTGGTGCTGGCTCTTGGCAAATAGTTGGAGCTCCAGCAGATGCAGCAGGAGTTTTTTCTATTGGAGGTGTAGATGCAAGCGGTAACTATGCGTCGTTTAGCTCACGTGGTGATGCATCGCAACCCACTTTAAAGCCAGATGTTGTTGCGCAAGCTGCAGGACCTTATGTTATAAACCAAAGCGATAATATAACAACAAGTAATGGTACTTCGTTTAGCTCACCTATTATGGCTGGAGCTATCGCATGCTTAATGCAAGCATTACCTTCAATGTCTCCAAATCAAATAAAGCAATTTATAAGGCAGTCAGCGTCTCAATACTCAACACCAGATTATTTCTTGGGCTATGGAATTCCAGATATGCAAATGGCTTTAAATTTAGCATTATCAGTTATAGAATTTGAAACAGTACAGTCTAAAATTTATCCAAACCCAGTAAGCGATATTCTTTATGTACAGTTGTCTTCTGTTTCAGAAAATACAGAGGTTACTATTTACAGTGTACTTGGAAAAGTTGTTTTACAACAAAAACTATCCGAACTTAATAGTTCAATAGATGTTAGTTCTTTTTCTTCTGGATTATATATGTTGTCAATCAGTTCTAACAAAAATTCAAAAACCTTTAAACTAATTAAATCGTAAATGTCTAATAAAATTACGACCCTCTTCAATATTAAATACCCAATAATTCAAGCAGGAATGATTTGGGCAAGTGGTTGGAGATTAGCGTCAGCTGCTAGCAACGCTGGAGCTTTAGGATTAATAGGAGCAGGTTCAATGTATCCTGAAGTGCTACGAGAGCATATTCAAAAATGTAAAAAAGCGACCGATAAACCTTTTGGTGTGAATGTGCCAATGCTATATCCTAATATTGAAGAGATTATGGATATTATTGTTGAAGAAGGTGTTAAAATTGTTTTTACATCTGCAGGAAACCCTAAAACATGGACTGCATGGTTAAAAGAAAGAGGTATTACTGTTGTGCACGTTGTTAGTAGCGTAAAGTTTGCACTAAAGGCACAAGAAGCTGGAGTAGATGCAGTTGTAGCTGAAGGATTTGAAGCTGGAGGACATAATGGAAGAGAGGAAACTACTACGTTAACCTTAATACCAATGGTAAAGGAGCAATTACAAATTCCTTTAATTGCTGCTGGAGGTATTGCAACAGGAAGTGCAATGTTAGCTGTTATGATTCTTGGAGCAGATGGTGTTCAGGTTGGAAGCCGATTTGTGGCTTGCGAAGAAGCCTCTTCACATCAATTATTTAAAAAAATGGTTGTAGATGCAAAAGAAGGTGATACACATTTAACACTAAAAGAATTAGCACCTGTAAGAATGCTTAAAAATAAATTTTATGATGAGTTGCAAGAGCTTTATAAAAAAGGTCCAACTGTTGATGAATTAAAAGCATTACTAGGAAGAGCAAGAGCTAAGCGAGGCATGTTTGAAGGCGATTTAGAAGATGGAGAATTAGAAATAGGTCAGATTGCAGGACTTATTCATGATATAAAACCAGCAGCACAAATAGTTGACGATTTGATTGTTGAGTTTAATGCGGCTAAAGAAAAAGCCCAGTCTTTATAGAATTGGTATATACACAAAAGCGAATAACATTATCACTCAATGACAATGAATGTATTAATTCCTGATAGTAATAGTACTTGGGCATTATCTGTTATTAATTGTTTAGCAGAACAATCTGATATACGTTTATTTGTTTTATCTAATAAAAAAAGAACTGCAACAAAATTTTCAAGATATACTGATTATTACAAGTTTTATCCAATAGCTGATGATACTTCTTGGATAAATATTATTAATAAAGAAATTCAAGACAACAACATTGATATTGTTGTTCCTATTGCCGAAGAAGAAATTGGTTTTTTTATCAAAAATATAAAACTCATTTCAAGCAAAGCTAAAGTGATTTCCTTACCTAATTGGACATCTTTTGATATAGCAATTAATAAACGAAAGCTAGGTGATTTTTCTGTTGAGAATAATATACCTTATCCTAATTCACTTTTTATTAAAGATTTAGACTCATTAGTAAATAATAATGATGCTGTTAATTTTCCTGTGCTTTTAAAACCTCTAAAACAAAAGGGTGGAGATGGCATTATAAAATTTAATAGTAAAGTTAATTTACAATCTTATATTTCTGAGAATCCTAGCGAAGAAGGTTATTTTATTCAGGAGTATATTGAAGGTTATGATATAGATTGTAGCGTGCTTTGTTTAAATGGAGAAATACTTACTCATACAATTCAAAAAGGATATTTGCCAGGACATTCTCCTTACGCTCCACACCTAGGAGTAACGTTTGTTGAAAATGATGATGTTTTTAGAATTGTTAAACATTTAATGAAAACCTTAAACTGGTCTGGTGTTGCACATATAGATTTACGTTTTGATAATAAAACCAAAACATATTATGTGTTAGAAATTAATGCGCGTTTTTGGGGAAGTGTAGAAGCATCTAAATTTGCAGGTGTAAATTTTCCTTTATTAGTATGTGAATTAGCAAAAAATAACAATATCGAAACTAAAGCATATAAACATATTGATTATATGCGCTTTAAAGGTGTTTTAAAATATATAAAAAAGCATCCTAGTTTTATTTTCAACCTTAATTTTATATTAAATAATACTGAAACAAAATCTGTTTTAGCCGATCCAACACCTACATTATATAAATTTCTAGAATGGTCAAAAAGACATCTTTTTTAAAAAGCTTTAGTCATTTAATAATACTTTATATAGCCTACTCAACCCATTTTCATAGGTGTTAAATTTGGCTAATAAGTCTACAATAGTTAGTTGCTTTTCAGAAGTTGTCAATACAGAATTACGTTTACTTGTAAAGTATAAAGTGTTAGATGTTTCATCTACAAATGGACAATAATCCATCTTGTCAGAATTAATTTTATCTCCCATGTTTTTAGAAGGCGTCCAATCGCCATTGTCAGATTTGTAACTTATATATAAATCACCACTTCCAAATCCACCTTCTCTATTATAACACGTATATATTATGTACGATTCATCACGAGCCACAAAAGCATTAAACTCATAACCATCAGAGTTTATAGACGAGCTTAATTGTTTAGGCTCTGTATATTTACCATTAATAAACTCACTAACATAAATATTGTCTTTTTGTTTCAAGGCTTGGTTATCTAATGTAAAATACAAATTTCCAGAGTCAGTAATTACTGGATAAAACTCATCCATTACTGTGTTTATAGGCGAGCCCATATTTATAGGTGAAGACCATTTACTATTCAAATTATCTCTTTTAACATACCAAATATCAAAATCTTTAATGGTGTTTGAAGAACTGTCTAAAGGTCTGTTTGAAACAAAATAAAGTGTTAATCCATCACTAGAAAAATAAGGTTCCAAATCAAAAAACTGACCAGAAAACGATACAATTTCTGGCGTGCTCCATGTATTATTGGTCTTTTTTACACTTATTAATGCCGAGAGATCTCCCATATAACTCTGTGCAGAAAAAACAACTTCGTTCCTATCATTACTAATTGCAATATCTCTAACATTAGGAAATTGCGATATAACTGATTCTAAAAAGGGCTCGACTTTAATTATTTCCGATTGAGGAAATAAATAAGTGCTAAATGTTAATAGTAAGAAAGTAAAAATAAGCTTCATGGTAATTATAATTGTTTCAGCAATTTACAAAACACATTACCTTAATAACTTTAAAGATATGTTAATTTAATAACAGTATTAAAAAACAAAAGGGGAAAAGACTTCCCCTTTTTGCTTGAAACTTTATTGCGACAAAAATTTTTAATCCCTCTAAAATAATAGCCAAAAGTTTCTAACAGTACTAAATTGATTTTGTAGTATTTTTAAAACAAAACAATACTGTTCTATTTTCAAAAATATTGATTTGTAGAGTTTTAGTGAAATAATATTATTCTTACTTATTAACAATTTTTATTTTTTTTGCTGTTTTAAGCATATTGAATAGTAATTAAAAAAAACTAACATTAATATAGTTTTAAAAAACTCCAAAAAACTACCTTTGCCCTTCTAAAAACACAGAGTGAATTTTTCAGAATATACTAGAGAATTTAAGTACAACTTAAAATTAGCAACACCAGTTATGCTAGGCATGCTTGGACATACTTTTGTAAGTTTGGTTGATAATATTATGGTTGGTCAATTAGGTTCGGCCGAGTTAGCTGCAGTGTCTCTGGGTAATAGTTTTATTTTTATTGCTATGTCTATTGGTATTGGTTTTTCTACAGCTATTACACCTCTAGTAGCAGAAGCAGATTCTGAGAAGGATTTTGAAAAAGGAAAATCATCATTTAAGCATGGTTTGTTTTTGTGCACTGTTTTAAGCTTACTATTGTTTGCTGGGTTATTACTTGCTAAGCCATTAATGTATGCTATGGATCAGCCTGAAGAAGTTGTAATATTAGCAATTCCGTATTTAGATTTAGTAGGTTTGTCATTAGTGCCTTTAATAATATTTCAAGGATTTAAGCAATTTAGCGACGGACTTTCGTTAACTAAATATCCAATGTATGCTACCATTTTAGCTAACATAATTAATGTGATTCTAAATTACGTTCTCATTTTTGGAAAGTTTGGTTTTCCGCAAATGGGTATAGTTGGAGCAGCAATTGGAACTTTAGTATCCAGATTTGCTATGCTTGCGTTTTTATGGTGGTTACTTAAAGGCAGAGATAAATCTAAAGCCTATGTAACGAATATTAAGTTTTTTGTGCTTAATTCAACAATGCTTAAAAAAATTATCAATTTAGGGTTTCCAAGTGCAATGCAAATGTTTTTTGAAGTAGCCATTTTTACATCTGCAATATGGCTAAGTGGTACATTAGGTAAAAACCCTCAAGCTGCTAATCAAATAGCATTAAACCTGTCATCAATGACATTTATGGTTGCAACAGGATTAAGTGTTGCAGCAATGATAAGAGTTGGTAATCAAAAAGGGTTACAAAATTTTACTGAATTGAGACGTATTGCAAAATCTATATTCTTACTAGGAATTATTTTTGCTGTAATTTTTGCAATAGTATTTTTGGCGTTGCATAGTGTGTTACCAAAAATATATGTTAATCTAGACGATCCAATTAATGCTATAGATACAGCTGAGGTTGTTACAATTGCATCAACATTATTAATTGCAGCTGCAGTATTTCAAATAAGCGATAGTTTACAAGTAGTTGCATTAGGAGCATTAAGAGGTATTCAAGACGTTAAAATACCAACTGTTATTACCTTTATTTCTTATTGGTTAATAGGGTTTCCAGTAAGCTATTTTTATGGTAAAGAAGAAGCTTTAGGTAGTCTTGGTATATGGCTTGGGTTATTAGCAGGTTTAACAAGTGCTGCAATATTATTGTATATTCGATTTAATTATTTGACAAAAAAGTTAATTTTACAAAAAGAAACACTCTAAAATTATATGGAATTACCAAAATTTATTCTTGGAGATAATACAGATTTTCCTGATGCTATTTATATAATACATACAGATTTTCCACGATTTATTCTTAATTTAGAAAATGACGATGTAGAATGGCTTGAAGAGTTTGATGATCATGATGAAAAAGAATTAGAATCTGAAGTTGAAAACTTAATACAACAAGCAACAGATTTTTACGATAGAGAAATAGCAAGATATAACGAATAATGATTGACCAATTAATTCAATACGATACAGATCTTTTCTTTTATTTAAACAGTTTAGGTACTCCAACTTGGGATGGCTTTTGGCTTGCTTATACATTTAAGCTTAACTGGATTCCGTTTTATGCACTTTTACTGTATTTGATGTATAAAAAAGTTGGTAAAAATCCATTTATTATTACCGTTTTGGTAGTTGCGTTAATGGTATTGTTTACTGACCAAATTACCAATTTATTTAAAAGCGGTTTTCACAGATTAAGACCTTGTCATACTGCTGAACTTCTAGAAAGAGGAATGCGAGTTGTGAGAGAAGGCTGTGGTGGTCAGTTTGGTTTCTTTTCTGGGCATGCTTCTAACTCAATGGCTGTTGCAGTTTTTACAGGATTAATGCTTAAAGACCGTTTTAAATTTGCACCATATATTCTTGTTGTTTGGGCATTAGCTATGGCTTACAGTAGAGTTTATCTAGGAGTTCATTATCCTTTAGATATCTTATGCGGAATGACTTTTGGAGCTATATCAGCAGTTGCTTTTTATAAACTCAATAAATATTTAATAAGAACACTTATTAGTTCTTAGTGAGTATATAATAATAGTTATTTAATCGACCATTATATTTTTTTGAATCTGAAGGCACAGCATTAAGATCAAACTCATCAACTTCTTGAACATTATATTTAGATTGTAAAACTTCCCAATCTTCAGGGCTAATTCCATTTACAAGCATTCCAAATTGATGTTCTTTAGGAAAATTGAAAGTTCCATCTTCTAATTTTATAGGTGGAATTTTGTCTCCATATTGCCAAATGGTTTCAGGTGACACATAATTAAATCCGTAAACTTTAAAATTATCTTGTTTTAAATTTGAAATAGGTTTGTTAGCAGTACCTATAATAGGTTTTAAAAGAGGAAGGACTAACATGAAAACCGAAACAAAAAAAATAACTGTAAGCAAAAAACTATGTTCTATATTTTTCTTTTTTAATTGATAAATCAACAACAAGCTGATAGATAATACTACAATTGTTGCAACTATAAATAGTAATATATTTGAAAACTCACCTTCTAATTGTAAATAAACAATAACAGGAATTGCAATTCCTATTAAAGCAATAAGTCCGAAATAAAAATTAACAGGAATTGTTTCTCTTTTGTCTTTTATGTCTTTGAATCTCCTTATTAAGTATTCAATATAAAAACCAGTATTTATTGCCAACGGAATTAAAACTGGCATTAAATATCTCGATTTTTTTTCAGGAATAACAGATAATAAAATCACAGCAAAAAGCGTCCAGAATAAACTAAATTTATATGCTTTTAGGTTGCTAACTCTTGTTTTTAAATAAGGATAAAGCAAGCTAATAAATGCAGGAATTGTCCAAATGCCACTTTGGGTAAAGAAACTCCAATAGTAATAAAACGGTTTTACATTATAGCTATGCCAATTACTTGTTTCTCTTTCGGCAATTGAAATAAATGTTTCAGGATCGGTTAACCTCACAAACAAAAACCACCAGCCACCAATTATAATTGCTAAAACAAACACTATAAGAAATGGCAATAATTTCGATTTTACATTTTTGTATTTATATGAAAACCCATAAGCGAATAAAAATGGTAATAGTAATGCGTAAATAGAAATAGGACCTTTGCTAAGTATAGAGCAACCCATAAAAAAACTAGCTAATAGAATATGTTTAGCATTATTTTTTTCACTACCAAAAAGTTGAAATAAATAATAAATAGCAACTAGCATAAAACCATGTGTGTAAATATCCCAAGGTGCTTCAAGGGTAATTCCAATAACATAAAATGATGTAATTACTATTAATCCATTTATTAGGCTATGAGAAGTGTTGTTAACCAGTTTTTTTGAAAGTAAAAAAGTAAACACACCAATTACTGTAATTAAAATGAGGGTAGGAAATCTAAATGCTACAACAGATTTAATTCCGAAAATCAACCCAAAAATAGCAGAAAACCAAGTAGGTAAAGGAGGTTTTTCATATCTGGCTTCACCATTCATTGTTGTTAATAACCAATTTCCATCAGTAATCATCTCTCTTGCAGTAATAAAATTACGAGCTTCCATAATGCTTACTGGCAAGGTGTCAATGCTAAAGATTAGCATAACAATCACAACAAGCGAAATAAATAGTATGGGTTTATTTTGAAGTGATTTCAGCATTTGTTCTTTTTATTAAAAATAGATTTCTGGTGTAAATAATTGTACCAAGACCATGACCAACAAATAAAACTGGATCTCTTCTAAAAATAGCATAAACTAGTATAGAAAGTGAGCCAACCAAACTTAATAACCAAAAACCAAATGGCAATGCAGAAACTTTTTTAAACTCAGAATATAGCCACTGATAAACAAAGCGAAAAGTAAAAATGAGTTGCGATACAATACCTAAAATTAATAACCAAAAAGGAATGTTTTCGTTTTTAAATAACAAATCAACATCAATCTTATTATTGTTAAAATAGTAGATGATTATTAGTGTTGGTATTAACAACAATGTCCATTGTACAACTTTTGGAAATCGTTTCCATTCACCTTGCAATTGTAGGTTACGTATATAAATAAAGTAAGTTAAACTTTGCCCTAACATAATGGCAAAATCTTGTCTTAAATACCCATAAATAAATAGTAAAAATGAAGCAACTAAGCTCAAGGTCCAAAAAGTAGTTGGAGTGATAACTCTTTTTTGTTTTTCTGAAACTATCCATTGAATAATGAGTCTCGACGAAAACAAAATCTGAGCAACAAATCCAATACTATAAATTAACCAATCGCTCATTCACTTTTTTTATTTACTGTGTAGTTAATATATTTTTTCTTCATCCATAGGTATGCAAAACAATCCATAAGAGGACCAAGTAATCTATTCCAAAGGCCAAATTTAGCAGTACCAGCAATTCGAGGAAAATGTTGCACAGGAATTTGAATTACTTTACCATTTTGAAGCATTACCATAGCAGGTAAAAAGCGATGCAAACCTTTAAACATTGGAATTCGCTTTGCATAATCTGTTTTTATTACTTTTAAAGGACAACCAGTATCATCCATACCATCGTGAGTAAAAGCTCTACGAATACCATTTGCTATTTTTGAAGACATGTTTTTTACAAAACTATCTTTTCTGTTAGCTCTAACACCAGTAACTAAATCGTAATCATTTATATGTTGTAATAACAAATTAAAATCTTCTGGAGCTGTTTGTAAATCAGAATCTATATAGCCAACCAACTCTGTAGTTGTATAATCAAAACCAGCTTTTATAGCAGCACTCAGACCTCTGTTACTTTCAAATGAAATAAATTCAAAAGCATCATTGCGTTTGCAAATAGCTTCAATGAGCTCTAAACTTTTATCTTTAGACCCATCATTAACAAACAAAACCTTTGTACTAACAGATGCAATTGTGGTATAGTGGAGTAGTTCTTTTTCAACACGTTCCAGATTATCTTCTTCATTATAAACTGGTACAACTATGGTGAACTTATAATTCATTTGAATTGGCTTAGGTAGTACAAAAATATTCTTTTTTAATTTATAGGATAAAAAATGATACGATATTCTATAAAAAAGATAGTAAATTGCATACTTTTAATACTGAAGCCTAAAAAGATTTTTAATGAAAATATTAGTAACAGGAGCAGTTGGTTTTATTGGCTCACATACAGCAGAACGTTTACATAGTTTAGGACACGAAGTTATTGGTGTCGATAATTTTTCTGATTACTATAGTCTTGCACTTAAAAACTTAAACGCAAAAGCATTAACATCTAAAGGAATATCTATTATAAAACAAGATTTAAGAGAAGATAATCTTAGTACAGTTTTACCAACAGATGTAGATTATATTTTTCATTTTGCGGCACAGCCAGGTATTTCATCAACATCTACTTTTGAAGACTATTTTACTAATAATATAATTGCTACAAAACATCTTATTGATTATGCTTTAAAGTGTAATAGTTTAAAGCTATTTGTAAATATTGGAACGTCTTCAATTTATGGATTAGAAGCTACTTTTCCTGAATCTATTGCACCAAAGCCAGCATCACATTATGGCGTTACTAAATTAGCAGCAGAGCAATTAGTACTACAAAAGAGTAGAGAAGAGAAGTTTAAATCTTGTTCTTTACGATTGTATTCTGTAATTGGACCAAGAGAGCGTCCAGAAAAAATGTACACAAAACTAATAGATTTAGGATTAAAAGATGAGGCGTTTCCTTTATTTGAAGGTAGTGATACACACTTACGTAGCTTTACCTATGTTGGAGATATAGTTGATGGTGTTGTTAGTGTAATTGGTAACGAAGCTAAAGTTGATGGCGAAATTATAAATCTTGGAACTGAAGTAGAGCATACAACCCAAGAAGGTATTGAAGCTGTTGAGCAAGTGTTGGGCAAAAAAATTAAAATTAATGTTATTGCTAAACGTGCAGGAGACCAATTACGTACTAAAGCTAATATAGACAAAGCAAGAAAATTACTAAACTACAATCCGCAGACCACTTTATTAGATGCTGTTAAGTATCAAGTAGCTTGGTTTAAGGAGAATTTTTGTTAGCCTTTAAGTTTTAAAAGGAGTTCTGCAGCTGCAAATGGTGTTGTTTTACCACTTTCTATTAAAGCTAATTGATTACTTAGCTCTTTTTTTATTTTTGAAGCATTATAAAAATCAGATTTTAGTCTGTCGTCTATAGTTTGAAGTAGCCAAAACTTATTTTGTTCATTTCGTTTTTGTTCAAAAAAGGTATTGTTTTTAGATTCGCTTATATAAGCTTCAATAAGTTCCCATATTTCAGAAATACCATCCTCATTTAAAGCACTACATAGCATTACTTTTGGTTGCCAACCAGAATCTTTAGCAGGATACATATGCAACGCTCTGTTAAACTCTACTTTGGCTAGCTTAGCTTTTTTAAGATTATCACCATCAGCTTTATTTATAGCAATAGCATCAGCCATTTCTATTATACCACGTTTTATGCCTTGTAATTCGTCACCAGCACCTGCAAGTTGAAGCAATAAAAAGAAATCTACCATACTATGAACAGCAGTTTCACTCTGTCCTACACCAACAGTTTCTATAACTATAGTATCAAAACCAGCAGCTTCACATAAAATAATAGACTCTCGAGTTTTTCTAGCAACACCACCAAGTGAAGTGCCAGAAGCCGAAGGTCTGATAAATGCATTTTTATCTTTCACTAAATCTTCCATTCTGGTTTTATCACCTAAAATGGAGCCTTTAGTTAACGAGCTACTTGGGTCAACAGCCAATACAGCTACTTTTTTGCCTAAATGGGTTAAATGTGTTCCAAAAGCTTCAATAAAAGTACTCTTTCCAACTCCAGGAACACCAGTAATACCAATACGTACAGACTTATTAGCGTGTGGCAAACACAGTTTTATAATGGCATTTGCTTTTTGTAAATGTTGCGGATTTGTACTTTCAACTAGAGTAATAGCTCTGCTTAATGCTGTAATATCACCTTTTAGAATAGCATTAACCAAATCGTCTGTTGTTGGTTGTGATTGACGTTTGCTTTTTATGCTATTAATAGCAGATGTGTTAGTTATTTCTGAATCTGAAACACCTTCTTTTTCGTGTAATGCTGTTGGATGCTGTTTGGGTTTTTTACTCAAAACACAGAGGTTTTACCTATTATTCTTGTTCTTTCACAATATCTAAAGGTACTTCAATTTTTGTAGTATCCCAAGCCATTGTAAGCTTCAACCTATCTGTTGTATTATCAAACGCAATTGTAAACTGCTCTACAATATCACTTAAATGATGAACAGGCACATCAATTTCTAAAAGATCAAATTGAGGATCACGCATAGGTTTCATTTGGTCATCAACTCCCCAAGGGTATTGTTTGGTGTTTAAAATAAAATTCCATGTACTATCACTTGGTATTGTCCATAATGTATAGTCGCCTTTAGGTACATAAATACCTTGTATCATTAAATCTTTATTGGTATAAAAGGTTGTTGCCTCATTAGCTCCAGTTCGCCATACTTCATTAAATGGTACTAAAGCACCAAATACTTCTCTTCCTTTTTTTGAAGGTCTGTTGTACGTAACTTCTAGCTCAGTATCATTTAGCTCAAACCGAACAGTGTCTTTTGGACTTAAACGTTTAGCAAATAAATTTTCAACAAAGTATGAGTATAAAAACAATCCAACTGTAACAATAGCAAGGATAATTAATAGGCGTTTCAAAAACGTATTCATAAATAAACTAATAGGTTAATTAATAGGTATAAAGATAATTTAAAAACATTGATGTGTAAAGCTCTTAACGTAGATTTGTTAAAAAATGATATTAATTTCTTTTTTAAATATTTTAGTTCTCTATTTTTGAGGAAATGAATTTCTCATGGCCTCTATTAACTTCTCAAGTTTTCTTAATCAAATAAGTAGCAAACCACTTTCGGTTTTAGATGCTGCAATTCCTTTACATAAGTACATTCCTTTAGACTTGTCTGTGACTAATACAGAACTAAAAAAGGTTAATGTAAGCTCTTCTGATGATTTAGAGGTGTATATAAATAACCATATTAAAAGTAATAACGCTCTGGTAGCTTATGGTGGTTATAACGAAACCCGAAGCATTTACCAACGTAGCAATTATTTTAACCAAGCAAATGCCGAAACCGAACGTAATATTCACATAGGTTTAGATTTGTGGTTAGCAGCTAATGCTCCAATTTTTACACCTTTAGATGCAATAGTTCATAGTTTTAAAAACAATACCAATTATGGCGATTATGGACCAACAATAATATTAAGGCATGAGTTAAAAGGCATTAGCTTTTATACGCTTTATGGACATTTAAGTGTTGCCTCTATTGCAAATTTAAAAGAAGGGCAAGTTTTTAAGCAAGGCGAACAGATAGCCACTTTAGGCGATGCAACTGTAAATGGCGATTATCCTCCGCATTTACACTTTCAGGTTATAAAAGATATGAAAGATTATAAAGGCGATTATCCTGGTGTGAGCAACAAACATAATTTAGAGTTTTATTTAAACAATTGCCCAGACCCAAATATACTATTGAAAATTAAGTAGTTTTTTTGAGATTTCGTTTAACGTCTGGCGTTTATGATTCGTTGCGGTCAACGAGCCACGTAAAGCTTGCTTTTAAGTGGTAGTAGTTGAAAGAGCAACGAACAAAAAAAAGAACCCATTGCCTAGCAATGAATTATAAACGTTGT
>Ga0208018_100026_pt1 | contig 88919 bp, 90 predicted proteins | sample 31_taG_FD_184105 | JGI IMG/M metagenome (GOLD analysis project Ga0208018, IMG submission 184105) | Marine viral communities from the Gulf of Mexico - 31_GoM_OMZ_CsCl metaG (SPAdes) (version 2) | ecosystem: Environmental > Aquatic > Marine > Oceanic | place: Gulf of Mexico | collected 2015-07-12 | reverse complement strand
ATTTTAATTTCAGTAAGGGTGGAAATAATGCTACTAAGATATCATTGGATCTTATTGTCTCAGCATCAAACACATTGACCCCTGTTCTTTCACAGATAAGATCTTTTGGGGATCGTTCAGCAAAGATAATGGGTTCAGGAATCTCTTATTATAATTCGATACTTTCAAACATATCAGTAGCAGATCTTTCTTCAAATAATACATTGGAACTCTCATTGAAGAGTACTGATGGTACTTCAAACATCTCATTTATGTTCTGTGAGGTAATTAAACTACTTAAAGCATAATCATGTCATTATCAGCAAAAGCATATTCCATAAAAGATCTTACCGTTAATGACGGTAGTTCTCCGATTCAGATCGATACAGGTGATTTTACGTTTCCTGCAGCACCTAATGATGAGTATACGTACTACAGATTAACAGGTACTTCTACTTTGATTGCAGATATGCAAGTTACCTCGACAGGTACTTTACACGATAAGATACGTATCAGGATATTATTTGATGCTACAGTTACTGTAGGAGCATTTGATATCACGATCTTCGGTGAAGCAGTACCTAATGCTCTTGCAACTCAAGAGTTTATGGCAGAGTGTGTATATGACTCAACTGCTACAGCTTGGACAGTAATTATTATTCCTGATATTTCTGCTACAGGTTTTATTGAAACAGGGAATATTAAAGACCTTGCTGTTACAGAAGGTAAAGTTGCAGATAACGCTGTTACACTTGCTAAAATGTATGAGCTTGCTACTGGTAATGTCATATTTGGAAATGCATCAAATAGACCTACTGCTTTAAGTGTAGCAGACAGCACAATAGTTATCGGAGATAGCTCTACAGGTTTAGTTTCTGTAGCAGTAAGCGGTGACGCAACTCTTGCTAAATCAGGAGCATTGACAATTGCAGCTAATGCGATTACTACAGCTAAGATTACAGATGGAGACATAACTCTTGCAAAGCTTGAAGACAAGTTGCTTTATGATATGTTCAACATCAGGTTGGATACTAAATCTGCAGCAGCCACAGGAAATGTAAACTTTACAATGCCTTATGATTGTGACATCACACATATTGTAATTACAGTTCTTGAAGCAGCAGCAGATGATGATACAACATTTGTATTCAAGGATAACGGTGGTGCATCAATGGGTTCAATAGATGTTACTACGGCAATGTCAATAGGTAATAAAGCAACATTAGCAAGCGCAGCTTCTCCGTTATCAAGTAATAACAGTTTTACAGGTTATCCTACAATTCAAAATCTTTTAATAGAAGTATCTAAAACTACTCAGACTTCAGGAGCATATAACATTGCAATTTATACTAAGAGAACGTAATGGGTTATAGAATAGAGAATAAGGCAACAGAACTTCTTATTTATAATACTGATACTAAAAGTATCAATTACTATCCCAAATCAAATCTCAGTGTATCAGCGTCTGAAGGTAGAGTAGTTTTAAGTAACGGCTCTCAGAGTATCATCAATGATGATGTTTCTAAAATAGATCTTCCTGCGTTCAACGGTCTTTATGAACTTGTTACTACAATCAAGGCGTATCTTCAAACAGATGGTGGAGATAGCTTCTCAGGTGGATGGGCAGACTATGCTGATTTTGCTACGACAGGAACACCATTGAATGTTACTGCTGTTTACAGCGTAATTACCAATGACGGTCTTGGTGTAAATACAAACACAGCATACCTGCCAGAAGGAGTTACACAGCTTTGGGATTCATCCACAAACTCTTTTGATTGGAGCGAGTTGAAGGTTGGAGATATGATTGATATACGACTTGATCTTTCTGTTACAACCGTAACAAACAATACTGCGGTAGACGTAGATTTGTTTATGGGTTTTGGTGGGTCTATTGATGTTCCATTCATATCTGCTCAAAACTTTAAGACGGCAGGGACATATAATCTTATTAGATATCAGGGACTTTATATAGGGAGTGAGGATGTAAAAAATAATGCTGCACAGTTAAAGATAAAAGCTGACAATAACTGTACTTGCGTTGTAAATGGTTGGTATGTAAGATACACTAAGAAAGGAATCTAATGGCAAATTCACAAATAGTAAAAAGATATACTACCAATAAGATCTGCTGTCTTGCTACAAATACAGTAAAGACAGATAGAAAGATCAGGTACGGTAGCGAAGATGCTTTGTGTTGTGTAGCTAAAGATTTTAGAGCACAAACATTTTTAAAGATGATGCAGTGTAGTTCTGACGTAAGTGGTACTACTTGGTATCATGCAGTATTAAAATTAGAGTATTCAAGTAAAACACCTGCAGAATATGATTTTGCATCTGATCTTATTATTACAAGTGGTTCAGTGACTTTAACAAGTTATGATGGTGCTCAAAGTACAACACCTTTAAGCTTTAAAGGTAACTATGGAGTTTTAGCTAATATGGATGCTGTAAGTCAAGCTTTTGCTGAAAAGATAGACGATTGGGGAAAATCTCAAACAACTAATACTTTTTTTGCGTTTGCTAAATACGTTGTAGTTCCAGGAGATGCAAATCCTAATATTGTTTCTGTTGATATATATCACGATTCAACTTGGGGGGATAATGATGAAAGATCTTTATCTGCAAGTGATATAGGTGGTGGAGCTACAGTGCCTTTTGACAGTACTACTGAGGTAGAAAGTTATACGCAGGACAGTACCATAACATCATCTGCTTGTTTTACAGAAGCGCAGTTATGTGCAATGAAAAGAGTAGTGGATGATTATTGTAAAAGTTGTAACTAATGATAGGTATAGGCGCAGGTATAGGATTACCTTTTGTAAATAAAGCAGGAGGAGGACCTTCTGTCAACAACGACTTCGTTATTGAAGTTGATACTACTCAGGCAGGATCAGCATCGGATACTATTATCTTACCATTATTATCTGGAGGTACATACTCTGGCACTATTGATTGGGGGGATAGCAGTACAAGCTCATTATCATATGCGAACAGACAGCATACCTATGCAAGTGGCGGTACATACACAATAACTATAAGTGGAGATACGTTTGAGGGTTGGAGGGTAGCAAATAGCGGAGACAGGCGAAAATTCATCGACATCAGCAATTGGGGATTTTTTACAATTACAACCGATAACGCATTTAATGGATGTTCTAACTTAGATATAACTGCGACAGATGCTCCAATAATTACTACATCATCTTTTGCTTTCATATTTAACGAGTGTGATGCATTAACTACTCCAGATTTCAGCAATTGGGATACGAGTAGTGTGAGCAATATGCGAGATGCTCTTGCTAGATGTAATTTATTCAATGGTAATGTAGCTAATTGGGTTCATAGCGGTGTTACGAGTTTATTCAGGATGTTTATAAACTCTACAAACTTCAATCAAGATCTTGACAGTTGGGATGTTAGTGGTGTTACGAGTTGGTATGAATTTATGAGAGGTGCAAGCGCATTTAATGGATCTATGGCAGGATGGACCGTACAAGGGTCATTAAACGAGTTGTCTTTTTCAATAATGAATTCATTTACAGGAATTGGTCTTGACAGTTGGGATACAAGCGGTATAACCAGTCTTAGATCAGCTTTCGGATCTAACCCTGTTTTCAACCCTGATGTTAGTGGGTGGGATGTGAGTGGTGTTACTAATATGGAGAACACATTCGCCAGTGATCCCTCATTCAATCAAGACCTAAGTGCTTGGGATATTACCAATGTAAGTAATTTTACAAACTTTATGTCAGGTTCAACTGCCTTATCTACTGCAAATTATGACGATCTTCTGACAGGATGGGAAGCAACATTGCAAGCAGCATACCCAAGCGGATCTGGGTATCCTGCGACTATTAACATAAATTTTGGAGGAAGTCAATATAGCTGCAAATCACTTACTGCACGAAATAGTCTTATTACCACATTTGGATGGACAATTACAGATGGTGGTCAAGATGTATCTGTAAATTGTGACTTCGTATCAACTTGGGATACTACACAAGCAGGGTCTGCGAGTGACACAGTTGTACTTCCTCTTCTTAGTGGTGGTGTATATAGTGGTACTATTGACTGGGGCGATTCTACTACTTCAGCTTTAAGCTATGCTAACCGAACTCACGTTTACGCAAGTAGTGGAACGTACACAATAACTATAAGTGGAGATGTGTTTGATGCTTGGAGGTTTGTATTTGCTGGAGATAGAAGAAAAATAACAGACATAAGCAACTGGGGAATCTTCAAATTTTCAAGTGTAGGAGATGCACGAGTATTTGATGGTTGTGAAAATCTAACAATATCAGCAACAGATGCACCAAACATAGGAACGTCTTTGGATACTGCGTTTAGATCTTGCACATCATTGACGAATGAAGATTTTAGTCATTGGGATACATCTACCGTAACTATATTCAGAAACTGTTTTACAAATTGCACGAATTTCAATGGCACAGTAAACGGTTGGGATACATCGTCAGCTACTAACTTTCAATCTATGTTCCAAGCCGCAACTTCTTTCAATCAACCAGTTAATCTGTTTGATATGTCAAACGCTACAAATGTCTCAAGGATGTTCAATGGCGCAACTTCTTTCAATCAAGATCTAAACTCTTGGGATGTTAGTAATGTGACATCATGGAGCGAGTTTATGAGAAATGCATCTGCATTTAATGGATCATTAGCTGGATGGACTGTAAAAGGATCATTCAACGAGTTAACTTTTTCAGTAATGAATGCTTTTACGGGGACTGGTCTTGACAGCTGGAATACAAGTGGTTTGACGAGTCTTAGAAAAGCGTTTCAGTATAACCCGAATTTCAATCCTGACATTAGTGGTTGGGATACAAGCTCAGTTACAAATATGGATAGTGTATTTTGGGCTTTACCCTTGTTTGAGCAAGATTTGTCAGGTTGGGATATTACCAACGTAACTACCTTAAATAACTTTATGTTATCAACCAACTTCAACACATCAAACTACGATGCCCTTTTAGTTGGTTGGGAAGCCACACTTCAAGCGGCTTATCCAGGCGGTGCAGGTTATCCACATACTATAAGTGCACGATTTGGCAACAGTCAATATTCAAGTGCATTAATGAATGTAGGAGAAGCACGTTACAATTTAGTTAACGTGTTCGGTTGGACAATTACAGACGGAGGAGCAGTTTAAAAAAAAGAAAAAATGAACACAATAGATCACCCACCAGTTAGAACGTATTGGATCACTTTTGATGGTGAAGACAAAGAATCTGTATTAGGTTACGGATGGACTGACCCGAACCAACGAACAGATACAATTCACGTTTGGGAGACTACAACTGACGAAGCAGTTTGGCTTGCAAGATTAGCAGAGTACGGTATTATTCCAGATGTTGATGAAGAAGGAAACGTAGTGTTATGAAAGAATTTTTAGAAGAAATAGGGATTAACATTGCCTTTGTGTTGGCAGGACTTGCTGGATCACTTGTAACTGTAAGTAACGATGCTACGAAGAATCTGAAGTCTTCTATTGCTGGTATCATTGCAGGTACATTCTCTGCTAACTATCTCACTCAGGTAGTTGTTGAGATAACAGGTTTAAATGGGAAGACAGAGTACGGTCTTGCATTTATCCTTGGATACATCGGACTCAAGGGCGTAGAAAAATTATCAAAGAAAATATTCCACGAAGATGATAGCAGTAGTAGTTAACGAGGTATCAAACTTTGTTATGTGTATTAGCGTAATAATGATGTACGTGTATCTATACGGTGACAAGACAAAGGTTGTACATAAGTGGTCATTTGTAGGTCACTGGACTCTGAAGTTAGGATTGGTAGGTATCATATGTGGAAGCGCATTGAATGTTCTTACATTATCAGATCCTCCGCTAACTGAAGTTGTACTTAATGTAGGATTAGCCTTGACGTTTGTGTGGGCATATCTATTCCATAGAAAGATGTTTAGAGAAAGGATTGGAAAGTAAAAAGAAATGGTGTGAAATTGTTCCTGCCGAATGCGATAAGAAATGTTTGATGACAGGAACGTGTTCAAGGAAAGGAAGAGAACCTAAAAAGAAAGATAGAAATGAAAATCAGCATTGATAGGACATACGAAGAAAAGCAGACCAAAGGTTATGCAGCAGTATTTGATGCTGAAGGAACTGTCATATTTACGCTTGACACTTTAGAGCTTCCTTGGAAAGATAACGCTACAAACGTAAGTTGTATTCCAGAGGGTGTTTATATTGCCAAGCGTAGATATTCTAAAAAATACAAAAACCATATGCATATAACAGATGTAGAAGGTCGTTCACTGATTCTTATACATTGGGGAAACTATGCAGGTTCTGTAAATCCTAAAACAGGAAGTCCTGATATTAGAGGATGTATTCTTACAGGTACTGGATTTAAAGACATAACAGGTGATGGTATTGATGAGATACTAAGGTCAAAAACTACATTTAAAAAGTTGATGGCTATTATGCCTGATGAAATAACAGTTGAAATCTGCGGAAATGGTGGTAAATATTCACCCGAATAAAAAATAAAAAATAAAAAATGTTAAATACTGACGGTAAATCAAAACAGTTATTTAGTAGATTAGGATTACTTGATACTCCAGAGCAAATTAATTTGTTTTCTGATATAATTAAATCATATTCTAATGTAGAAGATGTATCTCAAAATTTATCAGCACAAGGGATAGACAATACAACTACATCTATAATGAGTTACGGTGTAAATCTATTTACTACTGCTTCACAAACAGACTTTTGCACTAAGCTACCTCAACCTGTGACAGGCAAAAGGTCAACTATTGTAAATATGTCTACTCAGGCTATTAGTGTACATCCATCTAATGTGGGGGGAAGGATAAACAATCTACCTGTAGATCAACCATTAGTTATACCAAATGACGGGAAAGCTTATGAGTTTATATGTACAGAGAACCCTCTACCAGGAGAATGGAATGTTATTGCCCCACCTGCTACATCGCAGTATGAGGGATTAGAAATTGAAGTTGCTCATACAAATGGTGTTGCTACAAATAGATTTGGAATAACTACTGCTACTCTTGGAACTGGTGTAGGTTCTGGAATTGATGGTAATCAAAATTTAACTTTAACTCCAGCAGTGGCTGGGTGGATAAGTCTAAATCAATTAGCTACAATGACAAGGCTTAAAGTTTATACGAATATACTTCAGTCAGATTTAGCTTCTAATTATATTCAAGTAGGTGTTTATCAAGCATACAAAACTGCTGTAAATAGCTCAACTTCTGGAATCCGATCATATATTAATTTCAACCCATCTCCATCTACATCTACGTATTTTGCACCAGTTGGTGTTTTAAGTAGTCCACCTGAAATAGGTGATACAAATACAATGTATTATGAGCAAGTAGGCTTTATAGGTGGCGGTAACGGAATTTCAGATCAAATGGGTCTTGGTGGGCAATTTTCAAGATACTATGTAACATTTGGAATGTTAATACCTGCTGATGCAGCTACTAAAACATATAAATTTCAGTTCTTTTTAGAATATGTTTAAAAAAGATTTTATATATATTGTTATTATATTTGTTTTTATAACAGCAAGTGCAGGTTCTTTATTTGCTGGATGGAAGCACATAAAATATCTTGAAAGCGAACGAGACCTTTTAAAAAGTAACAATAAAGAATTACTGAAAGAAAAAGAAGGTCTTGATAAAATACTAAAAGAAAGAAAGAAAGAACTTGAAAAAGTTTTAGACGAAAGAAAGCTTCTTGAAGTAAAAATTGCAGAAAAAGAAAAAGAACTTAAAGAAATTGACATAGAGTATGAGAAGGACATTATTGACATTGCTGACTCTAATATCAATGGTGACATTGGTGAAGTCTCAAACATTTTCAGCAATCACAGCAGACGGTAGAGAATACCATCTTGATATGGTCTATGATAATACGGTACAGAAATATTTGATGCGTACCGATCAAATTGGTATGAAGATCATCCGTGAGATACATGCTGATAGAAAGGCTGCTGTAGCACTTGCTGATTCACTATCGTCCTTAAACTCTATATATAAAAACACTTTGCAAGAGTGTGACAAACAAGTTACACTCCTTGTAAATGATAAGCTTGATCTTTCAAGACAACTTGATCTTAGTGATCAAATGCTTAACAATGAAGTTAAGCGAAATATGATTGCCGATAGAACCATAAAGGAACTTGAAGGCAAAGCGATAAATGGTAAAATAATGACCATCGCAGGAAGCGTTGCAATCGGAATAGGTATTGCAGGTGTACTGTATGCGGTCTTAAAATGAAAAAAATGGTACCAAACATTTATTCCGTAGTTGCATCTTTTTTTAATCGTGTAACAGGAGCAAAAGGCTGTAAGCATATCAATGTTGCTGACGGTTCTGTTTCAAACGTAAGATTCTCAAGTATTGTAGTACAAGAGGATACTGATTTTGCAACTATTACAGGTAGTGATGGTAGTGATCTTATTGCTTATTGGGGAATCTCAGGAAAGACTCTTAAGCAAGGAGCATTGCTTACAACAAAATTAGGTGTTACTGTAGCAACAATAGATTTAGACACGGCAGGTTCAATCATAGGGTATAACGAATGATTCATAAAGAAGAGGTACTTGAGTTTCTTTACTCACACAGAGGGTGGATAAAAAAGTCTCCAAAAGATCTTGTTTCAAGATTGGAGAACTTGAATATGCCAACTGATATAGATGATGTAAGAAAACTTCAAGCAGAGGCAAGGCAGAAGATAAAGTACTCTCATCCTAGTGATGCTAATGGCATTACAAGTGATATGAAAGTCAAAAAGGTATGGTTTACTCCTGGAGGTAAAATGGGAGTGTCATACATTACAGACCAAGTTGAAACTGCAAGCAAGGATGTATACGATGCTGTAGAAAAACTTATAAAGGAAAACGTAACTCCTTATCAACCTAAAAATACTGAACCGTCTACAAATGATATGATGTTGTCAGTGTTTACAAGTGATAAGCATATAGGTGCACGTACTCCTTTTAACAGTCTTTATTCAAACGATTACGATCGTGAAGAAGTATTTGATAGACACGATAAGATGATTGACAGACTTTTAGAACAGAAAAAGAAATTTGGCAAGTTCAAGAAGTTCTGCTATTTCGATCTTGGAGATGCTCTTGATGGTGCAGACAATAAGACCGTAAGAGGAGGTCACAGTCTTCCTCAGAACATGGATGACCGAGAGCAAGTAGATACTTTTATTGAGGTTACCATAATGACGATAGACGCACTTGTCAAAAATGATATTGCAGATGAAATATGGTTTATTGCAACAAGCAATGACAATCATGCAGGTTCATTCGGTCACGGTGCATTAAGAGCAATACAAATGTATATAGAGGCTAAACACCCTGAACTTGTAAAGACATTTGTAACAGGAAAACCTCTTGATCACATTACGTTCGGTAAGCACACTATCATCTTCGGTCACGGTAAAGATGATCACGATATGAAAAGCGGTCTTCCTTTGAATCTTGATATAAAGACAGAGAATTTTATCAATGACTACATTGATAGAAAAAGAATCCGTAGCAAGTATGTGCACGTGCAGAAGGGAGACCTTCATCAGTCATCTATCAACTACGGTAAAAAATTCAGATACTGCAATAATATGAGCATGTACGGTTCATCTAAATGGATTCACTCAAACTTCGGTAGCGGTAAAGCAGGAGTAAATTATGAGATAATGGATCTTAATGGTGAAGAGATATATCGCTCAAGAATAACATACGGACATGACTCTTAATGAACTTGCATATCAAACTGTAGAAGCCATCAGACCAGAGTTTCACGATGATGATGTCGTTGATCTGCGTTTGGTAAAAGAGCTAATACACAATCAGCGTTCTATTTGGATACGTCAAGAATTGAATAAAAATCGTAGTATTCCTGAAGAACTCATTCAGGATCTCGGTTGTGTAGAGCTTGAGAAAGCATCTACTGCAGAGTGCTGCGATTTTAGTTCTGACTGCAAGATACTGCGAACAAAACTTGTAATACCTAAACCTATCAATCTGCATCACAGAGACTCTATTGAGCGTGTGGGACCGATTGATATTACACAGAAACCATTCTCGCTTAAAAGCTATAAGAATGCGGTTTTCTTCGGTAACGGTAGATTTAATCAGAAACTTACAACAGCTTTTTATTACAACGACAGAATATATATAATGTCAAAAAATGCATTGATAGATGGTATGACACATATCAATGTACGTTTGATCGCATCAGACCCTACAGAAGCCGCAAAGTTTAATCATTGCAGTGGAGACCCTTGCTATTCAGATGATATGGAATATCCTCTTACAGATTGGATGTGGGGATATATGAAAGAGTTTGTTGTAAAACAGTTGATGATGAAGTATCAGATACCAAATGATACTACTAACGATGCTACACACACTATGGGTGGTGCAGCTCCAGCTCCTCAGAACAATGGCTAAAAACAGTCTTGACATAGGATCGAATCACATCTATGAGCATTATATAGATGACCTTGACTCGTTTGAAAGAGCACAGGGGTATCTATTACCTCAAAGAGTAATAAATGCTGCTGTATTCGATCTGAATAAAAGATTGGTAGAAAATATGATAATGAAGAACAAATTCATAAGTCTGCCATATAATCTGGGAAACCTGGCAATACTGAAACATCAACCTAAAGTAAAAAGAAAAGAAAACGGAAACCTTAATCTTGCAATTGATTACGGTGAGACGAATAAATTGTGGAGAGATAATCCTGAAGCAAAAGACAATAGAAGATACGTGTATCATACAAATAGTCATTCAGGAGGATATATAGCTTCGTTCAAATGGTTGAAAAGTAGAGCAAAGACAAAGAATATATTCGGTTATAAGTTTGTACCTGTAAAACAGGCAAAGAGGGATCTTGCAAAAGCAATGAAAGATCCGTTGATAAAAGTTGATTTTTTTGAAAGAAAGTAAAATGCACGGAATGATGAACCAAACAGAAGGCGTAAGCAGTATGAGTGAAACCGTTGATGGTATTACAAAGTCTGTAAACGTTGAAGAAATCGAAAACGGTTTTATTGTAAGTATTCACAAATACGGAATGAAGTCTTCAGGAGAGGGCTGTAGTGAGTGTGATGGTGAATACATTGATGAAACTAAAAGATTTTACTCAAAGGAGAACCCTTTGAACAAAGAGGCAAAGCAAGAGGAAGAAGAGCGTGATATGACACGCGAAGATGTTTTTGCAATCATAGATATGTTATAAGATGTTGAACGGAAAGTATGTGAGTTTAGAGTCAATTGTAGAACGTGTATATAGAGATACAGGTTTTGAAATTGATGTAGATTGGATCGATGTAGCTGAATGGATCGGTAGTGTTATTGATCTGATCAACGCTCCCATGCAGTACATTGAAAGAATAACTGATGATGTAGATAAACCCTACATTGAGATAGTGAACGGTAGAGGAGAGCTTCCATGCGATCTGATACGTATTATTCAAACGCAAACCTGCGAGGGTGCACCTGTAAGATACTCAACAGACAGTTTTCATTATGCAAGTCATGTTGAAGGTTGTAGAGATCTTACGTGCAGTGGTGACCTCACATACAAGCTGAACAACAATTACATCTTTACCAACTTCAAAGAAGGTAAGATACGTATGGCATACCTTGCCTTTCCTACTGATGAGAGAGGCTATCCTATGGTGCCTGATGATGAGGTGTTCAAACAGGCAGCAACTGCTTATGTAGCAGAACGTATAGGATTCAGATTACTTATGCGCAGTAAGATACAGGCAGGTGCTTATCAGTTACTTAAACAGGAAAGAGATTGGTATGTAGCAAGAGCTACCACTAAACCGCTTATTCCTAATAGAGATAAGATCGAAAGTATCAAGAATCAGTTCAGAAGAATTGTATCATTTGAGAATGAACATCCTGGTGGTTACAAGTCAACAAGTGTGATGCAGACCATTAGAAACCATTCAAACCTAAGTAGAAACTCTAGTTACAGAAACAGAAGATAATGGATAATACGCTTAACACATTTGCAAAGGGAATGATAAAAGATGTAGCAGAAACGCTACGTCCTGAAGATTCATACGAGGATGCGCAAGACATGAAGCTCAATGCAGGTAACAGTGCATCTGAATATATTATATCTAACGTAAAAGGTAATAAGCTATCCTTTACTGTTCCTGATGTTCCACAGATATGCAAAGTAAAAGCAACAGGTGATAAATATATTGAAAATCAAATATACACACCTCACATAACTGTAAACTCTACTAATATATATGCAACAGAGAATGTAGAAGCAAATACGCTGAACGCATTCTTTGATCAGCTTGAAGAGATACTAAAAACAAACGCAGCTTTCAGTTCTTTGAATCTGAATGTACATAGAATAGGTACTACTATTCGTGTATGGTCTAACACTGATCAAATAACACTTAATACTGCACTATGGATATCCAATAGTACAGATATAGAGTTTACAGTACAGGCTCCTCAAACATCTCAACAGATAATAGGATGGGATAATATAGGAGATGAGATATATCTGCTTACTACAAATGATAGTTCTTCTACTGGAGGTTACGGTACATTTTGGAAGGTTACATACAATGAAGTAACACTCGATCCTGCTATAGAACTCAAGTATTCTGAGTTCTTGAATTTTACTACACAGAATCTTATTGCAAACCCTGGTGGTATTGAAACAATACTTGAAAACTCTCAGACATCACGTATATATTGGACAGACAGACTTAATCCTTTGCGTACAATAAACATTGCTGATGACAATGTAATGTGTTTTGATCCAGAAGATCTTGATCTGAGATTGTCAACATCTATGAAAAAGCCTGTATTGAAATCAGTACAGAACGGAGGAGAGCTGCTTACAGGTGTATATCAGGTTGCATATAATCTGCGTAATGCAGACGGTGCTACAACACCTTATTCACACACATCGAACAACTTTGACATATTCGTAGCAAACCTCAATGGCTATGCTTTATGCGAAGGTAATGATAGCGGTATTCTTACAGGTAAATCATTTACTATTGAAATACAGGATATTGACACCAATTATGAGTTTGTTGACCTTGTAGTTCTTAGAAAAGACAATGCTAATGCAACAGCAGTAATAGGAAAGATAACAGACCTACCTATTACATCAAGCACATTTACTTACACACATAGTGGTAATGAACCACAGGTTATTATTACGGAAGCTGATTTTAATAGAATTAGAATATTCTTTGAAAAGTGTCAGACAATTGCTCAAAAAGATAATATTCTATTTGCGGCAAATACCGTGAAAAGAGTTTTTGATGTTGATTTTGATGCTCGTGCTTATAGGTTCGGAAAAGCTTTAAATGGAGCTATAACAAAACTTCAAGACGAAGCGGGTACAGAGGTTCAATACTCTTCATCTGAATTACTTACACCATTTGGAATACCTGAAGATGAGGATGCTATTAATCCTGATCAATCAGTATTCAAGTTTCAAGCAGACGGCATTACACTTGGAGGTGAAGGTCCTCACATCAGTTATAAGTTTACACAGAAAGATAGAGTTACAGATGCCAATACTAATAATGGATGGTCATACCCTTTTCAATTACCTTACAATGTACCTAACTATCAATTTCCATTTTTGAATGATACTTATGATTATTATAATGGTGTTCCTTTTCCTGATTTTAAATCACCTAATACTAAACACATTTTTAGAGGATATCGCAGAGGTGAGACATATCGTTTCTCATGGGTTCCTGTAAAAGATGGTGTAGAAGGTTATGCCAAATGGATCGCTGATATTAAAATGCCTGAGATATTTGAGCACCCGAATAATGAGGATCAAATATTCAGACCTTTGGAGTACAATAACGATCTATCTGCATGGGTAGCCAATTCATTAGGCGTAGAGTTCAGTGTAGACATACCGCAATCTGTTGCAGATCAAATAGACGGTTTCCGTATCAAACGTGTGAAATTAGAGCCAGAAGATAGAACTATCGTTGCTCAAGGTATTGTACACTTAAGTATGAAAGAGGATGATCAGATTTCTCCTACAACAAGATATCATCCTGTAGGACATTGGAACAGTAACGGAAATCCTACATACGGATTGAACTCAAGTGGAGGTTTAGAATCTTGGGTAAACACTCCTCAATACAATTTCTATACTGGATATTCTCCTAATATGGTCGATCCTGAGAATCAGTCAAGCGGTTCAGGAAGTACTAATAAGGCAAGTCATCCCTTAGTGTCATTCCATTCTCCTGACTTCCTTTTTGGTGAATCACCGAATTTTGTACCAGGAGATGTATTGAAGATCGTAGGAGGTCTTGTAGAAGCAGCAGGTACTTATTCATTACCTCGATTGGAGGATGAAGATGGTAATACTTATAGTCCTCCAGGGTATAATTTTAGTGCGTGGAAGCTTTATAACTACGCTCCTGTGAATTGGCATATAAGTCCTGAACCTAACAATCGATTTGAATTTGATATATATAAGACCATAATAGGAGCTGCACAATGTCCTTATGATGGAGATATCACTGTAGATGGCACACAATATAGAAATACTACAAGATACGATGGTAGTTATAATGACAATCCATTAAGTATAGGTTCTGATACTACAGTAATAAAACTAGGAACAAGAGGTTTTTTCAGGATAGAAACTGATAATACTGCAGGTACTGGAGCACAATTCTCTTCCTCACGAAATCGTATAGGAAATCCCATACAAGCACCTAACGGTGGTGGTGATGGAAATATTACAGAAGACGCTCCAGATAAATACTTATGCAACTATGTAAGACTAAGAGAGAATCAATACGGAGGGCAGGGATATTCTGCACGTTCTAAAAACGTGTATATAAATACTGGTTGTGACATTCAACTTAATGGGCAGACAACTTTTAATAATGTAAGAGTGTTCGGTGGAGATACATTCGTGAATGTGTTTGATGCTTTCAAACTACATAGAAATTTTGGAATTGTTTCTCCGAATGATCAACAGAATCCTACTACAGCAGTAGGACTATACTACCCTTGTGAGTCTTTTGTGAATACTTATTTACGAGAAGGGTATCATTTGAACGGCAGATTCAATCCTGCAGGAGGTTTATTTGGATCAGATGATGAGAATGGTGCACCTGACCCTGATGAATATCCATTGGATTACGGTGAAGATTTTAAATACAATTATCTGTTCTCAGAAGAAATGGATACTCAACGATCATTTCCTAAACCTATAGGATTTGAAGAGATCAGTGAACATCCTCATCGTATTTGGGCATCAGAAACAAAAACACACGGAGAACGTGTTGACAGTTGGAGACAGTTTACTAACGAAACATATATTGATATACAAGGAGATCTTGGAGAGATACGACAGCTTGTAAATAGAGATAATACTTTACTTGCATGGCAAAAAAGAGGTTTTGGTATTGCATCTGTAAATGAAAGATCTATTCTTAATGATCAAAGCGGTGCAGGTATCATACTCGGTAAATCAGGAATACTTCCAAGATTTGATTATGTATCTCAATATGTAGGTAGTTGGCATCAGTTCAGTTTTGCAGTATCTCCTATGGGTGTATTGTTCTTTGACGGTAAAGATGGAGGTCTGTATCTATATAGCCCACAAGGATTGCGTGATGTTTCAGCAGGTAAGATCAACTCTTGGTTACACGAGAATACAAGAGGTAATGTTCTTTTGTATGATGCACCTATAGGTTCAAATCCTATTATAGGCTATGCAGGTATGTCTTCTACATACGATTATGTAAATAAAGAGTTTCTTATTACATTTTTTGATAGAGATCCTTATACAGAGTCTGGTAGTCTTAACCTTATAGGAGATTCATTTACAATTGCATATAGTGATACGTCTGATGTATTCACATCATTCAGATCGTTCAAACCTATTATGTATATCAATGATAACAAGAACATATTCACACCTAAACCTTTTAGCATACCTTCAGAAGTATATATACATGAAGAAGGAGATTATGGTGTTTTCTATGACAATCCTCCTACAACATCATCTATTACTACAGTAGTGAATAAAGAACCATTCATCACAAAGATATTTGATAATATCAGATGGTTCAGTGAAATATTCTTACCTAATGGTACAGAGGTATCAGATGAAACAGTATCGTCAATAGAAACATTCAATACGTATCAGACAACAGGTGTACGTACTCAATTCAGAAGATTGATGCGAGAATGGAAACATGCTATTCAGTATGAGTTCGGTACAAAGAACAGAATCAGAAGTCACTACGTAAGACAGAAGTTTGAGTTCTTAAATAACAACGACAAAGAGTTCAGGCTACATTATATAATGAATCTTTTTAGAAAGATTATGAAATAATATTATAAAAATGTACTTGACAAATGAAACGCAATAAATTATATTTGTAAAATGGAGTTAAAAGCCTTTAAAGGAATGCCCCATGAGTTCGGTGGAATTGATTACACTGAAGGTTCCGAAGTAGAAGGGGGAGAGTTCGCAGTACAGATAGGTAAAAGCGGAAACGAATACATCTTTGATAAGAACTCTTCCGAAGGGGAAAGGCTTTCCAAAGAATATAAGAAACTTGATAAGAACGGTCGTCTCACTGAAGATGACCCTCTTGCTTTAGAGGCATTTGATCAGATAGCAAGAGAAGAAGCTCTTAAACACGCACAACGTTCTGTAAACGAGAAAGGTATAGATCCTTTCCGTAATATGTACGATCAAGGAGGTCAAGCTGCTAACGGTGGTGTAAAGTATGCTACAGGAGGACCTATGATGAATCCTGCAGAAGTTCCAAATGTAAATCCTGGTGCTCAATATAATACTTCTATGTCTTATGCTCCAATGACAATGGAAGAGCATCAAATGCAAACATTAGGAGAATCACGTATGCGAGATTCTTTTGGTACTCAAGCAATGCGTGAAGAACCTACTCGAAAAGCTTTTAAAGAGGTAGGAGCTGCAAAAGAAGCAGGTCTTCTTATTGGAGATATCTTTTTTGGTTATCCGATGGCATCATTTACTGGTAAATCATTTAGTGAGACAGTAATGGCAGATGAAGGTTATAGTTCTTCTGACCTTACTAAACGTATGGTAGGTGATGATACTATGACAGGTACTGCTTTCGGTTACGGTCAAATGCAATCTCAAAATGTTATAAGTAATATGGGAGGGCAAGTTTTAGGTGGTATGGCTGACGGAGGTGCAATGCCTAAAGATAAGTATGCTCAAGGTGGTGCTAAAGATATATATCAAATGGGAGGAGGTATGCCTTGGATACAAATAGTAAAAGCTGTTAAGGGAATCAAGGACTCTAGTGCTCAACTTGCTGGTTCAGCAATGGATCAAACTATTGCAAGCAAAATGGGTGAAGAATACATTACTGATAAAATAGGGGGTCCTCGACAAACTATGGGAGGCGGTAGTTTAGCTATTCCTCCTAAAAATACAAAACAAGCAGAAGAGCAGCCTATTTTAAATCAAGGAGAATCTTTTGGTCTTAAACCAAGTGCTATGGATCTAAACTCTTCTTCATACGGAAGTCAAAACTATTTTAATCCTTATTTAGATCCCTCTGCTAATATAGAATTTTCTTCTAGTCCTATGTTTGCAGACCCTGGTAGATACTCTAATGTCACTGTGCTTAAAAATGGTGGAGCAAAACCTATCTATGGTTACTATGCAAATGGAGGTGGTAAGAGTTATACTGACAAAATAAAAGATGCAGAAGACGATCTCAACCAATCTCTTGGTAATCCTATGAATAAAGCTTTTGATGATTTTAGCAATGAATTGCGAAATAATCCAAGATTAAGAGGTGACGATATGTATCTTGACCCTTATAGACATGGTATGGCAGGATATTATACTGCAGATGCTATGAAGAAAAAAATGCCTGATTGGATGCCTGAATCTGTAGCTAATAAACTTGCTATTGCAGGTTCTACAATTGCAGGTGTAGGTCACGAATTCGCTGCTCCTTCTACTAATAGAATGGGTTTAGTTGATGCTTTAACAGAAGCAGCTCAAGATGCTTATAACAATTATGTAGGAGCGTCAATGATAGAAGATGTTCTTTTTGATAGAGAAGCAAAACAATTAATGCTTGATAAAATAAGAGACGAAGAAACTTATCCTGGAGTAGTAATATCAGATAGCGATCCTTATAGTTTGCCAAAAAAATTTCAAAACGGTGGAGGTAAAAAAAAAGAAGATGAAGACTCGTTTACCGATAAATTAAAAGGTTATGTTAAAGATTTTGCAGAACCTTATGTTGAGTTTTCTGAGCGTAATAGAGGAGTAGCAGATGCAATTCTTCCTCCTCATATGGCGGAATATTTATATACAATGTTCGGTGGTACAGAACCGTTTACAGAAAAACAACTTTCTGATGAAGAAATAAGTGTATTTCAAGATATTCTTGAGAACAGAGAACTGCAAGATCGACATAAAGAAACTGCAACAAGATTGAACGAAGGAGTAGCTTACGATGATAAAAAATGGTTAGGTTATGATGATTTTAATAGGTTTAGTGCTGCATATGCAGAAAAGATACTTAATGATCCTGAGCATTTTATAAAAGCTTTATTTCATGATCCTACCGCACTTAAGTTTTTAACAGGTAAAGGATCAGTACAAGAGACTGATGACGCTTACATTATACAATCAGATTATGATTTTGCAAAAGAAAAAGATTGGGACGATCTTCAAGGAGCTGATTATCTTGCTTATTTGTGGAACATGTCGCCTTTTGCAGATGCTGAAGCAATGTCTGTTCAAAAAGGATCTAAAGCACCTATAAATATCACAATACCAAAAAGAAAAATGGAAGCAAAAAAGGTAAACCCTTATTATAACAAGACTTCTTCTTACCCTTCTTCAACATTTTAAATAATGCCTCCTACTAGAAAGACATCTCTTGAAAAAAAGTTAGCAAATGCTACGGTTACTCCTGATGAGATATACAAATATCTTACTATAGATAAAGGGTTATCTCATGAGCATGCTATGGGTATGCTTCCTAATATTGTAGAGGAATCAGAGTTCATCTATAATAGGATTCAAAACGATGCAAAGTATGACCCTGATCATTCTAAAGGAAGGCAAGGTATAGGTTTATTTCAATATACAGAACCTACAAGACGTAAGAAATTTGTAGAAGCAGTTCCAGATTGGCAAACAAACTGGAAAGGTCAAATTGACTTCGCTCTATCAGAGCCTGAAACAAAAAAATATCTTGATAAAAAGTTTGATACATTAGAAGACGCTTCAAGGTATTTTACTACAGATTGGGAAAGACCCAAGAACAGGTTTAAACAAGCAGAAAAAAGGTTGGAGTATGTTCCTGATCTTTTAACTCAAATAGAAGCACAGAATACAAAACCTTATGCTTCTGAGACATTTCGAAGTTATGTATTACCTCCTGTAAATGTAATTGAAAAAGATCCTACGAAAGAATATATAGATCTTAATTTAAATGATATAATGAATGATCTTGCTCTTGCAGGACAACAAATGAATTATTTTGCTCAAGGTGGAGCAAGAAACGCAAATAACATGAAAAGATATTACGCTACTGGTGGTGTTGATAATACTCCTGTATTATCTGTTAGAAACAACAACCCTGGTAATTTAAGGTATTCAGAAAATCTTACAAAACCAGGGTATGTTTTAGAAGGAGCTACAAAAGGAGATGCAGGATTTGCAAAATTCAATACAATAGAAGAAGGTATTGAAGCAATGAAAAAGCAATTACGTCTTGATCTTATAAAAAGAGGGATGACACTTAAAGAGTTTTTAAACAAATACGCTCCTCCTACAGAAAATAAAACAGATGTTTATATCAATAATATAGCAAAATCAATAGGTGTTGATCCTGATGATAAAGTTTCATCGGAAAAAATAGATGATCTTGTTGCTTCTATGATTATTCAAGAAGGGGGAAAAGAAGCTATTGATTATTATAAAAATGCATTACCTCAAACTTCTGTAAGAAATGCTTTATCTTCTTTTAATATTGACAGTACTCTTGATAATACAGCACAAGCTTTAGGATTACCTACATCAGATGATGTCAAAACTCAATTACAAGCTTACAATGATATTAAAGCTTATGAAGAACTTGCTGCTTCAGACCCTAGTATAGTAGTTCCTTTACCGAATCAAAGTTATGATCCTGACAGATCAATATCTGAGCAGTACTTAGAATTTAACCCAGAACTTGCTGATTACTTTCAAGGTGCAGATAATATACCTTCACCTCCTAGCACTGATCGTTCTACAGAAGCACAAGCTGCAAGTAGAGCATCAGGTTACGAAGGTATGTCAGCTCAAGATCTTCAAAACATCTATCAAGGTCTATTAGAAGCTGATGCTGCTGCAGCCGCAGCAGGTGTTCCTCCTGCTCTTGTTTCTGGAGAGTTTGAAGAAGGTCCTCAAGCACCTCAATTTCTTGCTAGACGTATGCAAGAAGGTCAAGAACTTTCAAATTTATTACCTGAAGTTGTTGTGTCTGCTGAAAGAGGAGCTGATTTTCCTATGAGAAAACCTAATATGCTTGAAGAAGATGCTACTATTAGAGACAGAGCACTTGATGAATTTATTGAAAAAGAAGTAAGTCCTTATCAACCACCAGCAACAAGGATGGCACAGCCTAAAGGTAATTATGATAATCCTGATGTAAGACCTAAAACTGTAGATCGTAATTTCCTATCTAAACTCAAAGGTCAGGACTATATGGGTCTTCTTTCAGACATAGGTGGTTATGCTGCACGTATGGGTCCTTTAATGAGAGCAATGAGAGAAGCATCTTCTTATGATGAAGAAAGATATCCAAGATTTGCTCCTATACTTCCTACAGCTACATTACCTAAACGTGATGTACGAGATGCGTTTGCTACAGCACAACAATCAGCTTTACAACAAGGCAAACTTGACTTAGGTACATTATCTGCACTTGCCACTCAGCAAGCTAAAGAGACTGCACGTGTAGAAGAGAATGTAGCTAACGAAAGAGTAGGATTACTTAATCAGGCACAACAGTTAAATAATCAGATAACTATGCAGGAGATGGCAGATACTGCTGCTAACAAAGGTGCTGCACAGACAATGAAGTATCAAGCACTTGCTGCAATGAGTGAGATGGGTCAAGGTAGTCTTAGAGAAGCTAATATGAGACGTAATGATGCTATTGTGAAAGAGATGTTTTCAAATGTCTTTGGTGATGAATTTGGTAACTACCTTAAAGATAAATATAGTAACGCTTAAGTTATGGCAATAAATAGATTTACAAAATATACAGCACCTCAGTTTGTACAGGCATACGATCCGTACCCTATTGAAAAACTGTTACCGTTAGCTCAACATCAACAGAAACGTTTTGATGCTATTGATGCTGCTATAGGAAAAGCAGAAGCTGATTCAGTTATAATGCCTGGTCTTTCAAAAGAAAGTAAGGAAACTGCTGCTGCAATCAATAAAGAAAGAAAGCAACAGCTTCAGGATATATCAAATAGATTTTACGAATCACGTAACGTGCGTCAAGCAATGCGTGATCTTTCAGGTCTTAGTTCTACTTGGGCAAATGATCCACGTGTAAAGTTTGTAGAAAGCGATGCTGCACTTAAAGATCTTGTTCTTAAGAATATGGCAGATCCTGATTTTGGTACTACTAAGATCTATGAAAAACTTAATCCTAATACAGGAGAATTTACATTAGGTCTTACACCAGAACAGATAGCTGCAGGTATGACAGTTACTCCTGAGACCTATAACTTTATAAGTAATCCAGGTAGACATACAGCATTTGAATGGATACATAAATCTATAGAACCTGATGTTCTTAAGAGACGCGAGTTACAAGTTAAACCTGATGGTAAAGGAAGTTACTATACTTATGAAGGTAAAGCACTTACATTAGATAACATTATGGGTAAAGGATTACCAAGTATTCAATCGTTAAGCAGTGACGGTATAAATCTTGATCAATTTGAATCAACTGAACCTGAACTTGTAAAGTATATTGAGTTTCAAAAAGCTAAGAATCCTAATTACGGTGTTGCCAATCTTATAAACGATTTTGCGCAAGATGCTAAATTATATACTTATTGGCAAGGATTTTCAAATGAAGGAGGTACTGCACAAACTGGCGGTACAGTAACAAAACCTTCAAACGTAGCGCAAGGACCTTCTTTATATAATAGCAGCGAAGGTCTTGCTTATACTAAAACTCAATCTGAAGCATATGAAAAAGTAGTAAATGAAAAAATTTCAAAAAACGGTTTAGGAGGAGATGACGGACTGCTTAATTATGTTATACAAGATTTTCAATTTACTGATCGTAATAAAGGAATACAATATCTTTCTGAAACTGGTTTGTTTGATGCAGAATTTACAAAAGAAGACAGAAAAGCTTTTTATGATCAAATGCTTGAACAAGAACTTAACAGACCTTCTTTAAATCAAAAAATAACAAAACTTGTAAATGGAAAAGAAGTTGTTTCAAATGAGTTCAGTGATGAAGCAAAAATGCAAAGAGCAAAAAGAGAAGCTGATGCAAGATTCAATGTAGCTATGAATCTCAGATCTCAAGCTGTACAAACAAAGAATCAATTACGTGGGAAGTTTAAACAAGAAGATGTTGTAAACGGTATACCTCAAATAACACCTGCACAACAAGAAGCTGTTACAAGAGATGTAAATAGAAAGTCTGCAGAAACAATATCTCCTATGCTTGGTGATATTTTTAATATTGCAGCATTAACAGACCAAGCTACTATTGCTGATCCTAATACAATTATGAAGTATGGATTTTTTCCAGAAGATATTATTATAAATGGAAAACAAATGCCTTCTGTTTCAATGACAAGTTTTCAACCTATTGAAGAACAAATTGCAAATAGAGAAAAAGCAATTATTCAAGCGTTAGGTCCTAATAGTAAAATTGTTCAAGCATATAGAAACGGCTTTGATGAAAACTTTATTACAGAAAATATCAATGATATTATAACTGAAATGGGTTCTATTGAAGGGACTGTAACAGAACAACAATGGGTAAATACACCTGTAGGAGGAACATCAGTATCTAATTCTAAAAAACAAAATTATAGAGATTTTGTAGTTGGTATTCAAAATGACGCACAACAAAAAGCATTTAAAAAATACAGTATCAATACTGAATTTATAGATGCTCTTGATGCTAATGTTAAAACTGCATATGGAGAAAGAGAATATGTAAATGATATGATCGAACTGGATATTACAGTAGACCCTTCAAGAACAGATAAAACTAAAAACCCAAAACACATGTTAATTGCAGAAACTGCAGTTAAACGTGCTGATGATATCGAACAACCTGTCAGAATATTTAAAGACGGAGCAAATATTGTAAGTAAAAATGATATATATAATAGTTTTGCTGATCTTCCAGAAGATCTTGAAAAGAATATAAAATTTGAACCCGAATATCTTATGTTTGATTATAACGATGTTCAAAGTAGTGATGGTAATTCAAGACCTTATTCTGTATATGTAAAAGGTAAATATACAGTTACTAAAGACGGAGAAAAACAGGCTACACAAGAAGATTTTGATATTGATGTAACAGATCAGTTTTTACAAAATTCAGAGTTTTATCTTAATCCTAAAGAACGTGCTTATGTGGGATTCTCTGATATGATTAACGATAAAATATTCAACCTTGACGCTTTTGGTAATGAATCATTTTTACCTGAAAGCGTTGTTACAAAAATGAGTGAAGTAGCTGACGATAATTTCAATCTTTTTATAAGCAAGAACTCAGACAATAGTTATAATATAAATGGTAGTACAGTTCTTTGGACTCCTGGTATTGATGGTGCATCAGAAAATGCAACTATTCAATCTATAGAGAATCTACCTAATGCTACAGATTTTCAAAATCTGACATTGCAACAGGCAAAACAAAAAATAATTCCTATGATATCTGACATCTATGATGCTTATAGTTCTTTACAAACTTCAGAAACAGAATCTCAGATTCCTATGAATTATCAAGAGTATCAACCTGTAATAGACAATCTTAAAGCTACAGGTCAGATAAATAATCCTGATGAAATAGAAAGTTTTAACGTAGGTTTATTCGGTCTGAATGATAGAAATATATATCAGAACTCTGGAGTACAGAGTGAGATAGGATTCATTTCTGCAAATCAATCACCTATTGCTCCTGCTAATATGAGTCATGAACAGAATATAGAATTTGCAGCAAGAACAGTTGCCAATACTAAAATAGGAGAAAAGAACGGTGGTTGGAACAATTGGGATGTAGTTAAAAGAAAAGATGCTAAATTTGTATCCGATGTTCAGAAACTACAGAACATATTCGAAGAGTCTTTAGATGAAGATGGTAATAGAGATGTAAATACATTGAAAGCTAATATTGAAGATAAATTCACTGAAATTGAAAATGCATCTGTTAACGATAATAGACTTGTAGATGTAGTGTATAGCCAATTCAGCCAAATGTCATCTTACAGAGCAGCAAAAGGTAATGGTACAATTGAAACCAATATTAACGATTCCAACATTCCAGATTGGATGTATGCTATTGCTGTCATCTTAAATGAATCAAATGCAAATCCTGATTCTGTAAAAGCAAATCTTTATAAATGAGAAACATTAAGATCACTCGTCCGATGAGGGGACGTACTGATACTCAGGCACAGCTTGATGAGAATAATCTTCCCGTAGAAGAAAGCAGAAATAGTGCTCCACTTAATATAACAAGAGCAGCAAAACCTAAACCTCCGACCTCAGAAATGACTCCACGTGAGGCATTGCAAGGTATGCCAGAGATTATGGGAGGTCCTATTAGTACTCAAGGTTTTGATCTAGATCTGAAAAATATTGACCTTCCTATTTATGCTGATAGTAATATTGAAGCGCAGTTAGAACGTGATCAATCTGCATTCGGTCTATTTGCAAATACAATTGCCAGAGGAGCTTCTACAGTGGTCTTAGGTGGTGCAGAGGCATTATCTTATTTTGCTGATGCTGAGAATATCGGTATGGCGTTGCAGGAAGGTGAAAAAGATTATAGCAACTGGTTTGCTGATCTTATGGAAAAAGCACAGGAAGAAGTACGTGAGGTAACTCCTATATATCGTTCTGAAAGAGGTCAACAGGATTTTGCGTGGGATTCTGCTACATGGTGGGCAAACAACATAGAAAGTATTGCAACAACTGCCTCTATGTTCATTCCTACTGCAGGTATAATGAGAGCACTAGCTTTTGCTGGTAAAACAGCTAGAGGGCTTCTTAATACTACAAGAATTGCTAACGTAGCTCAAGATGCTTCTAAAATAACAAAAGGTCTTAATAAGCTTGTGTATGGTGAGAAGGCTGAAAGTTTACTTAGAACGGGTGCTTCTGCTACCATATCAAGATATATGGAAAATACAATGGAAGCAAATGAGACTTTCAATTCTGTATATCAAGAACTTATTGCTGAAGGAGTAAGCGATCAAGAAGCACGTTTAAAAGCAGGGGAAGCAGCAGCTAATACTTGGAAAGCAAACTGGATAAATATCGCTACAGATCTTGTTCAATACGGTTCTCTCACAAAAGGATTGAATTACGCAGCACCTGCTGCTAAAGGTCTTAGAAAACAACTTGCAAAAGGAGGGTATGATTATATTAAGAATGCAGCAGGGGAAGGTCTTGAAGAGTTTGGACAGTATGTAATATCACAGGAATCAGCAAGAGCAGCAAAGAACGATAGAAGTTTCTTTGAACTTGAAGGTCTTGACAGAAGAATGTCAGATTATGTAAAAGATCCTGAAGCACAGGCATCTGCTTTATTAGGTGCTGTAGGTGGAACATTCTTTAAAGCTGCTGGTAGTACAGGTCAATTATATAACAGATTAGCAGGAGTATATGAAGCACAGGATGCTGATCTTGCTAAACGTACATTCTTAGATAAATTAGACGTTACTAACTCATATCTTGTAGACGGTTCTATTCTTATGAACCAAGCTGTTCAATATGGTAATGCAGGTAAGTTTTCTTCACTTAGAAGTTTTTATCAGGATCTTGCAGATAAAACAGATCAAGAGCTTGAAGCAGAAGGACTTACTCCAGAACAGATAGAAGATAAAAGAAAAAAAGATGCTGAAATACTTTCTGATCTTGACTTTTTGGAGAGAGAGTATTCAAGACTTACAGAAGACGCTTCTAAAGATAATGTTGTTAAGATTGAAGAGTTAGGTTCTTTATATGAAAAGCATAAGCTTGCACAGGCAAATGACGTTATTGCTGCTGAAAAAACAAAGATTGAAGAAGAAATATCAAATCAGATAGATACAAATCAGCTCAGTATAAAAAATAAAGAATATAAACTTAATAGTTATAAGAAATACCGAGATAAATATAAAGAGCAAGTAGGAAAGAAAGAAGGTTCTGAGGGTGTCGTATCTTATCTTGATAATAAAATTGAGCAGTTAGAAAAAGAGATTGCTGAAGAAAAACAACAACTTGAAGAGCGTACAGGAGATGCTGTAATTCCTACAACGTCAAGAGATGTAGACCTTGCTAATATGAATGATCAAGAAGCTTATGTTGACCTGCGTCAGCAAGAGTCGCAGCGTGTTATTCAAAATGCAAATACAGTAGAAGGTAAAGCAGAAATTCAAAAAGAGCATGAGCAACGTCAGCTTGATATGACAAAACGTAGTATCAGACCTAGCATGACGATGAATGCTGTAAAATCTCTTGTGAACGAAAAGGATACTCCAGGTTATAGTGACCTTATGAAAAAGCTTGAGGGGGTTGCAACTCTTGCTGAAATGTCAAGTGAAATTCCACAAGAAGGTTCTGAAACATTTGAGCAGGATTTTAAACAGCGTTATCGTTCTACACCTTTATTGTATAGAGAGATTCAAAAAATGAAGGCTCTTGCCAAAGGAAACACAAAAGCAATAAGTGCTCTTGACAAAGTAGAAACTGCTGAAGAGTTTTACAATTTATATAGCAATAATGCTGATGTGAGAAAGGTATACAAAGACCTTACATCTGAACTTCAAAAAAAACAGGAACAAAAAGAGGACGATGAAATAAATTACAAGGAGGATAATTATACTGAAATGCAGGATGCTGAAAGTAATGAACCTCCTGCTGATGCTTCTGAAGATGCGAATCCTGCAAAGGAAGGTCGTACAATGTCAAAGCTTCTTGCGCAGCAAAACGCTCTATATGTATATAACGCTCAAGAAGGAACTGTACAATTCATTGGTGCTGAGAACAATAGAAGAATGTCTATTGAGGATGCAAGAAAATTAGGTTATGATGATTTTATTCCAGGTCAGCGTGTACTATTTACTAAAGAAGGTATTCCTGTAAAACACGCTCAAAGCACTGTAAAAATAAATGGTGTTGATGTTGAAGTATTTACAGATGAGGAGATTGCTGCGTTGAATGATCCTTCTGTAGATATGCTTGGAAAGCAGTTGATATTTTCAGTACCTGCAGATGTTGATTTCAATAAAGATTCTGCTCGTAATGCTGATGACCTTCTTATCATGGTAAGTCTTGTAACAGAGGTTAACGGTGTAGAGAAAGAACTTAAGGTGGGTATGATAAAGAATAGTAGAGGACTACTCGGCTCCGACCCTATCAAACAGTTGCGTCAAAGTATATTCAATGAATTTAAAAACTCAGGACAAACAGGTGGGGTATTCAAATCATCTATAGATACTGTACGTTCTGGAGGTCGTGTAAATGAAAAATTCAATTCTACTTTTAGTAAGAAATCCATACCTCCTCATATTTTAAATGAAAATTATCTTGTAGTCATTACAGATACTACAGCCGATGGTACCGTAAAACTTATTGACGACAACGCAAGGTCTCAGTTACCTAAAGGTACAGATATAGATTACAATGATAATTCTAAACTTGTAGATAAAAAAGGTAACGTATTCATTCTTATTCAAACACCTAATGGTGATTTTAAACCTGTAAGAATGAAGCCTAAAAAGCTTTCTCAATTACCAAAAGAGCAAGCTGTCGTAAACTCATTAATAGATGCTCTTTATGATAAGATTGAAGACCCTGCTCTTTCAGTCAGTCAAAAGTTTCAAGCTATAAAAGAGTTTAATAAAAAATCTCTTGATTACATTCCTTACACTCTTTATTACGATGGAAATAAAGGAAAGATAAAAGAATACCGTCAAGGAAAAGATGGTGTTCGGGTATTTAAGACAGGTTATATCAATCGTGCTGAAGCAAAAGATATTGCTTCTAAAAAGGTAATGCGATTCAATGTTGATAAAATGAATACAGGTTCGTACAATGCTGACCTTTCTAAAAAAGGATGGTATGAAGTGAATATTGATCCTGAGATGCCTTTTATCAACTCTATGATAACTATGCATATTGATTCAGTTCCTGATATCAAAGCTACAAAAGTTCAAGCACAACCTACGCAACAAACTAGTGATACAGATACAAAAAGACAAGAGAAGTTAGAAAATAAAGTAAAAGAAATAGAAGAAAAAAGACAAGCTCTAAGAGGAGAAGATGGTACTGTTCCTAAAGAAAATGTGGCTGAGTTTAAACAGCTTGGTAAAGATTTAGATGTTGCTAAAAAGAATGCTAAAAGGGGTAACTTACCTAAAGGATACGGTATTTCTATTAGAACGAGAATAAAAGAAGGGCAATCGTGGGGTGACGAGATTGCAACAGGACTAGATGCAAAAAGACATGAAATACGTATTGAAAACAAAATCCAAAATGTTTTAAGTGGCAAGATAACAGCGCAGCAAGCAATAGAGCAGATTTCTAGAGAATATGCATTTCTCGTTAATGAGATGGATTCAATAGCTGCGTATATTAATGATAGAACTTCAGATGCTCCTGAAATCGGTAATAACAAACAATCATTTGCTGCATGGAGAAGAGGTGAGTTTGATACTACAACAGCACCAACTACTGATATTGATGCTAAGAAAGCTGATATAGAAAGAAGAAAAGTATTAGCAGAATTACTTAAAGATAATGAATATAAATTAAGTTTTCCTTCTAGGCATGATTCTAATAAAACTATAGCTTATTATATAGATATTACAGGTAAAAAATTAACAGATTCTATAGAAATCTCTATAGATGAATGGAGAGAATTTTCTAGAGGACTCAGTAGACGAAATAAAAATAGCAAAGAGGGTAATAGTATTATATTTAATTTAAGACAAAAAATAGCAGATAGATTAATAAAACAATACGATGCAGAACTAGCAGCTTTAAAATCTCAATCTACTACTGAAGGAACTGTAGATATACCTGTAAATAATATGACTATTGTCTACAACCCTCAGACGGGTGAGATGACATTTAAGACTTCTGGTAATCCTGTTACTGAAGAAACAGTGGTAAATAAAGCACTTGTAAGATATGAAACACAACAGGGTACTATAAGAACAGCTACATACAATAATACAGAATATAAGATTCTTTCTGATAATCGTATTATTTCGATGTCAAAATCAAATACTGGCAAAGAAAAATGGATAAAAGATTCAAAGCAAAGAACAAGTATACTTGAACAAGCAGGAGAAGTACCTGCACCTGTACAGCCAACACAACAAACTTCTGCTCGATCTACAGCAACACAACAACTTAGAGAAGCAGAATCTGGAGAACAAGGAATAGCAGAAGCAGAACGAGCTACAATTAAAGCCGCAATGGATGCAATGCTCCCTCCTCCAGATGCTTTTGAAAGTAGAGAAGAATATGACCAAGCAGAAGCGGAAGTAAAAGCAAGTAAAGAATATAAAGATTTAGAAAGACTACTTACTAAAACAACTACAACAGAACTTCAAGTGCCAGAGAAGGCATCTATATATGAAACTGATGGTTTATTTGATGTAGAATATGAAGGTGAAGGTATTATTGGAGACTACTTACCTACTTATGAAGCTGCTGTTAAAAGAGCACAGGAATTTGATGCGCAACAGAAAGCAGCAGAAGAAGGGGAAGTTATTTCTAAAAAAGAATACGATGCTTTTGTAAATGATGGTACAGTAGATCAAGCTCGTATAAATACTATTGCTGATAAGATTATTAAAGGCGAAGGGTTATCAATCCGTGAACAAAAAATTCTTGAAGGTCGTGCAAAAGAAGTAGAAGAGCGTATACAGGAAGTTGCAAAGCAGACAGAACAGAATGATGTATCTGCAGAAGAACCTACTGTAAATGTGTCTATGAATACTGCTATTGATTTTACAGGTCAAACATCATCACTTGATACTTTAGGTCAAGAACCTACAGAGGAGGAAGATAAAAAGAAAGATGATGATGATAACGAGCCATTTTCAGAGTCTGATGTTGTTAAAAGACTTAGAGAAATTACTGACCCTGATGGTTCATATGAATTATGGGATCAAGAAAAAGAAGTAGCATGGTTCAAAAAAAACTATCCGAATGTACCGTTGGAAGTCCTTGATGACCTTCGTGAAGTTGTAGGTAAAGGAGGTCCTGAGTTGTGGGGAATGTTCCGTAATGCTTCTGTATTCATAGCAACAAATGCTAAAACAGGAACATTATATCACGAAGCTTTTCACGTTGTATTCAACCTTATGCTTACTGATGCTGAACGTAAACAAATTCTTGAAGAAGGTGCTACAAAAGCAAAAGGAGCTGTTGCTATTGAAGAGTATTGGGCAGATGAATATATGGAATATCAGTTGTCAGAAGGTGCAAGCGCACACACGCTTCCTGCAAAAGTTGCTGATTTCTTTAAACGCCTATGGCATATGATACGTATTGCTGCAGAACGTGTAGGTTTTGCAAGTCCTGCTTCTATGAATGATTATATGTATCGTGTAAGTAGGGGTCTTTACAACAAAGGTCTTATCCGTAAAATAGGTAATGTAAAATTCAGAAACAGCGTCACTCGTTTTAGACCAAAGGAAATAGAAAATAATGGGTTGTTAAATGCACGTGAAGCAGATGTAGCAAAACGTTTAATGAATGGTATACTTATAAGTGATGTATTACCAAGATATAAAACCCTGCTTAATATGCCTCATGCAGATGATACTGAAATAATAAAAGCAATCATTAAAAAAGGTATTCGTGATAATGATCCAAGATATTCAGTACAGGCTTTATATACTAATGTGTATCAGTTCCTTAAAACTGCATCTGAGGATAAAAGACGTAGTGAAAATGATAGGAAAACTCTTGGTAGGTTGCTTAATAGTTTTGCTACAGAAGAAGGTAATACTCTTAAAATGAAACGTCTGTATATTAAAGCAGCACGTTCATTACAATACTACGGTATCAGAATGGCTTATGATACAGGTAGTGTAGACACAACAAATGATAATATTGAGGAATCAGACCTTTTAGAAGAAACAGAAGATGTAATTGAAAACTGGATGGTAAAAGAGAAATTCATTTCTGCAAAAGAAAAGTTTTCTCAAAAATCAAAAGCTCTTTTTTCAATGGTTCCTGTAAAGAATGCTAAGTTCGGAGGGTTTCCTGTATTTGAAACTCCTGCACATGTATTCAATAAGTTAAGTTCAAGACTTTCAGACTCAAAGAATCTTGAGGATATGAAAAGAAAGTTAGATGATCTTATCAATTATAATCCAGGATATAAGGTTATTAAAAATGCATTGACCAGTGAAGATTCTACAATAGCAACAGAGTTTTGGAAAAACATTGGGCAGCGAAAATTTACACCATTCCTTGTATTGCAAAATGATGGTAAACGAACCCGTACATTTATAGGTAATGAGAAGGATGCAAGAAAAGATTTAAAAGCTACTTGGCAACAGAACTTCTTCGATTCTCCGTTCTATGATGTATCAAATAATATTATTGCACCTACTGCTAGGTTTGATGAAAAGTACGAAGTATTATCACGTATTGTTGATGATATAGAAAAAAAGAAGAAAACAGAAAGGCTTGATAAAGAAGGTAACATATCAAGATCTCAAGCAGGTGAAATATATAACGTTTTAAAGTTTTTGAACATACCTGTTACAAGAAATGAAGTAATCGATATGTTCTCTACTCCTGATAATGGAGAAAATGTAAAAGGTGGTAAAGAGAGATTCCTGCAGTTTGCTTCTGGTCTTACATATTATATGAACAGGATCAAAAAAGGAGAAAATCCTTATGACGGTAATAAGGAAGCTAGTGATAACTTTAATGATATGATGGAAGTCTATATGATAGCGTATCCTGAAACATATCAATCATCATTCAGAACTGGAGAAGGAGAACTTGCTTATTCATTTCTACAATCACGATTTATGCAGAACTTTATGCGTGAACTGCAAAATCCAAACAAAAAAGAAAGAGATGCTTACATTGAAGAAAGGATGCAGGATCCTTTTTACAAAAATTCTCCTTTCTTAAGTAAGATACTTGAAATACCAGATCTTGCAGGAAATATGCGAATGGCTGTATTTGATACATTAAGAACAAATGACGGAAGTGCTATCCCTTATACTAAACTTACAAGACAACAGCTTGAGGCATTGAAAATAAATGCTTTCTTCAATCTTCAATTTGGAGGTAAAACAGATACTGCATATGGGTATTTTATGATGCCTATATTCTCAGATTCTACATCGTCTGCGTTCCTAAGATTTAAGAAGTATACTACTGAAGAGGCAAAAGCTGCACTAGTAGATTCTGCAAGACAGGAACGAGAACGTATTGAATGGTTAGAAGGTAGAATAAAACCTGTACAAAAAGAGTACAACAAGTGGTTAGCAGATCAAAATGATCGCAACAAGCCTTATAAAGAAAAAGCAAAATTACCTGAACAACTAAAAGATATTGAATACAACATGCTTAAGAATGGTCTTAAGTATCAGATATTCAGAGGACTCAATGATATGGATCTTTCTACAGAAAGTCAGTTTGAAGATGCTGTAATGAATATGATTCAAGAAAATTTGAACAGTGAACTGAGATCTTTAATAGAAGAAGGCATATTTGATAAAGACGGTAATGATGCTACAGATATGCTAGATGAGCGTATTCTTGACGAAAAAGTAAGAAGAGATAATCTTACTCAATACGTTTATAATACGATGGTTATGAACATTCAGACCCTTGTTACTTTCGGTGGTGACACTGCTTTTTATAAAGCTGGAAAAGACGGTCTGACTGATTTTACAGATGTATATAAACGTATTAAAGAGATATGGTCACCAGGTGACTATATCAATACAGATGCTGTATATACACATGTTAAAGAAGGAGAGACCTCAGAAAAAGTAAAAGTAAGAAATGATTATAAAGTAATATATGTAAAAGATCCAGGTGAAGTAGAAAACATTGTATCTGAAAGCATAAAAGAACTTGAACGTGTTCATAAGAACAATCCTAAAAAAGATCAGATAATCGATGCTTTTTCAAAACTGAACAATACAGATGCTGCTACGATCATAGACCCCATAAGAGCAAGAGAGATACATTTGGGTTCTAAAGGTCTCAATGCCTCTTTATATGAAATGTATGATTCTTTGATGACAGGAAAAACTATCAGACATATAGGAGAAGAAGCTACATCGATCGTTTACAAACCTTTCCAATTCATGTTTGAAAAAAGTACTGATACGAATAATACTACACGATTCAATCCAGTACAACACAAGAATGCTGAATTTTTAATCACACCATCTATGGCTGTAGGTAATCCAAAGCTTGAAAAAATGATGGAAAAGTTTGGGTATGTATTTAAAAAAGACGGTTCTTGGACATACGATTCATCTAAGCGTATTACCGATGCTGTTATGTATACAACAGCAGTTAAGGTTGGAGAAAAAGGTACGATTGATAATATTGAAGATGCTGTAGAAACAGATGCTCATACATTTAAAAATGCGAATTATCGTATTCAGATGGAAACACCAGAGCATCATATTGATACAGATATTATGGAGGGTACTCAATACAGAAAGCTTATTATTGAGAATGTAGACCCTAATGCTGAATATACTTTACCTGATGGTACTAAAGTAAAAGGTGATAAACTTGTAAAAGATTTCAACGAAGCTGTATACCTGAATGTAAAGGAATCGTATGAAGAACTTAAGAAGTTATTCTACGATGAAGAAACAGGTCTTCCTGATAATAACAAAATTCTTACAGCACTTAGAGAACAAGCTATTGAACAGGAACTTCCAGATGATTTTCTTACAGCTCTTGATTTTCTTGAAAATAATGAAGGATATACTGTTGATGAAAACGGTAATCTAAAAAAAGCATCTCAAGTAACTGTTCTTCCATTATGGCATCCTGATATTGTGTATCAGGTTGAAAGTATGATGAACTCTTTCTTTAAGAATAGAGTAACAAAACAAAGAACTGATAAGTCTGCAGGTGCTTCGTTGTACAATGCTTCTTCTTGGGGGTTTGAAAATGAGAATCCTAAAGGGCTTAGAAAACCTAAGATCAAATGGAGTGAAGATGGAGGTATCGAATATATGGAAGCTATCATGCCTGTTACGTCTGAAGCATTGTTAGATTATGCTGACGAAAATGGATTCATTGATATCAAAAAGATCGAAGAAATAGAACCTGATCTACTTAAAGGTGTATTTTATCGTATTCCTACAGAGCATAAGTATTCTATGTTCCATATTAAGGTCATAGGATTCCTACCTCAAGGTGTTGCAGGGCAAATTATTCTACCTGATGAAGCTACTACTCTTGCAGGTCTTGACTTCGATATTGATAAATTGTACGGTCTATTGTACAATATAGAAGTATATGGTCAACCTCTTCCTGAAAAAGAAATTGCATATCAGAATTATATAAACTCATCTAATTTTTCTAAGAAATTAGGAAGAAACATCATAAGAAAGAATATTCCAAATTTTGATGACGCAAGAGCACGTAGAGAATTTGCAGCTAAAGAAGGTCTGAGATGGAATGCCGATGAAAATGTATTTACTAAAAAGTCTTTGCGAAAGGTAGAATCCAGTATGGACACTAAAAAAGGCAGAGATAATTTAAAACTTGATATTGCATTTTCTATACTTTCAAATAAAAGAACTGCCGTTGAGCAGACAACTCCTGGTGGATTTGAAACATTAAAAGACCTTGTAGATATGATTCTTAAAGCACAAGGTGCAGATAAAGGTCAGATCAACCCAATGCTTAATTCTACTGTTAGAGAGATTCATAATCGTATGATGACAGGTCTTGATCTTATCGGAATCTTTGCAAACCATACGGTCAATCATTCTCTTATGACTCTTGGTAATGTAGCATTTACAAAACCAATAAAGTTCAATGGTAAAGAACTTGCAGGTCTTAGTCAAATGATGGTAGGTGATGTTAACATTGCAGACCTTAAAGAGTTCCTTGCTGCTGCTGTTGATAACGGTAAAGACCCTGTTGCTTCATTCTTAAATGTAACAACTATTACAGCAGACCTTGTTGCCTCAATGGTTCGTGTGGGACATCCTATTGAATCAGTAATGATGTTTACCGCAAATCCTACGCTTAAAGACTTTACAAATAGATTGTCTAAAGCAGGTAATACATATAGCAGCACAATAAATGATACAATCAATGAAATTGAATCAGAGCTTAAGGTCGCTCTTAGAAAAGTTGCAGGAAGTACCCAAGCAGATAAGATTTTAGATAAAGGATTAAGCTCTTTATATCTTACTTACGACAGAAAAACTAAAAAAGGTAATCTTCTTGATTCAATTAAAAAATCAAATATGAGTACTGAAGATCTTATTAAAGAGAAAGATCTTAATGAGATAAAGCTTAGACTTAACGTTATCAGTTCATTCAGAAACCTAATGAACAATCAAGCATCAGATCTTAAAACTGTAATGTCTGCAATGAGATATGATTCAAGTAAAAATGCAGCAGGACCTACTGTAGCTCATACAAAAAATAAACTTGATCGATACGACAGTGCTTTAGAAGTAAAAGGTATTGCAGGTTTTAGACAACTTATATCAGATATTGAATCAAACCCAGAACGATATGTTGCAGCCTTTAGAGAATATGGTTTAAAAGAAGCTGTTAAAATTATAGGGGAAGTTACAAATATTCCGTATGCTAGTACAGATGAATTTAACATTTTCAATTTTACAGAAAAGACAATAAAACAATATATTGCACCTGAAGGTAGATCTATAAATCCAGATGATACAAATAAGATTTATCGTGCTATTGAAACGCTGATAGCTACATCTTATGAAACATTCAAACCTGTTGAACTAAAACGTGTAATAGAAAATCTTCCTTCTGAGATAAGTAATTTTATATCTGCAAATGAGGATAGTCCGTATGTACCTTTTCTTAGACATTTCATGGCAATACCTTCAAAACAACAGAAAGCACTTGCTATAATGAAGTTTACAAGAAATGGAGTTGACAAGATACAACAGACCGATATTAAGAATGATTGGTATAGTATGATTAATGATTCTGATCCTAATGTTTCAAAAATTGCAAATGACCTTGTTAAATATGCTTTTGCGACTTCAGGATATGTAGTAACTCCATTTAAGTTTACTGATATGATTCCTGTTATGTACACTTCAGATTTAAGAGAGCCAGGAAAGAAAAGATTTGTGGAATCTATTGAAGACATATATTCTAAAGATATGTTTGATTATGAAAATTCTGGACCTGTAGTTTTGCAAATGATAGATCAGATATTAAGAAATATGTATAGAAGCTTTAGTTTTGTAAAATATATTAATCCTGATGAAGTAAAGCCGTATAAAGTAAACGGTACTTACAGACAAAAAGTATGGTATGAAGATGTTACAAAAAAAGAAAAAGGTGAAACATTTCAACTTCAATACATAAAGACTGTCATAAATGACAAGCAAGGAATGCGGTCAGCATTAATGAAAGCGATTGAATCTGAAGGAGATTATATAATATATGAGCAAGTTCAACCATTAGGTCTGCATAATGAAATGATGGAGTTTGACTATGATTCTGCAGTATTAAATAAACCTTTAGTATCTCAAATGGCATCTCTTGAATATATTCCCACAAAAGAAGAAACAGAGGCTAAAGATCTTAATATATCAGATGTAGGTATTGCTCAAACAATGATTGAAATGATGAATATCATTCCTGATTTTAACATTAATGAGATAAGACCTGTAGAGAATGTAAAAGAGGTAAAGACACATCCTTTTATTCAAAAGATAGAAGCTTTACCTAATGATAAAAAAGTACAATTAAAAAATCTTGTAGGATCAACATCTCGAACTGGTTATATGATACTTGAAGCAATACTCAATAATTTTACAGAGGTTGGTACTGTGCAAAACGAAGCTATTGAAAAGTTATTTGAAAAGTATCAAGATCAAATAAACGCAAAACATCCAGATACTACTGCTGATGTTTTAAAAGAATGGGTTAATAAATGGGATTCAGAAGGTAAGAGTGGTCTTAATCTTCTTGATCAATACCTTAAAAAATGTTACGGATAAAATGAGTTGTATAAATACATCAAGTACCGAATTTAAAGATCTTCTTGTTGAGACAGGAATGAGATCTTTTGATCTTGAAATGTCTATAATGGAGTGGCAACAAGAAAATAATTCTGATGAGTTTCCTACTGCAGATAGTCTTGAGTATAGAGATCAAGAAGTAAAGTATCTTATGAATGTTACAAAAGCTTTACGTGAGTTTATAAAACCTGAAGATACAAAAAGGACAAGAAAATATGGAGAAACTTCAGGTCCTGAAAGACTGACATTAAGACTCAATACTAAAGAACGTCCTAACTTAGAAAGCAATTTAAGAAAACGGCTTCAAAATAAAGGAGTTAGTAATAATCAAATAGATATAGTATTTGATTATATGAAGACTAACAACATTAAAGAAATGCCTGTTGAGGATATGATAGCTGTATTATTAGCCGATAATAGTTTTACTGTTGAGATTAATATTGCTAAAGGTCGCCCAACTGGAACACAAGTAACTCCCAATACTGGAGAAGGATTTTTATTAAATGAAGATTCTTATTCTTCATCATATAGTCTTGGAAAAGGTAATAAATATTTTAAGAATGGGATAGAAATATCATATAAAGAATTTAGAAGTGCTTATGATGAATCTGTTATGAAGCCTTCTCAGTATTACTCTAACCTAACAGTTCCAGGAGGTACCAATTATACAGAAAATGAAATAGCTACACCTGCTATTACTCCTAACATTAAAGGACATGCTCAGTTTGCTACAGATCAAGGTATTGGGTGGTTTAGAAGTGATGATAAATCAACATTGTCTGAAAGTTCATTATCAAGATATAGTAGTAACCCACTGGAAGATTATAGCTATAAAGGTAATAGTAAGAAATTTGTATATAATGGAGATGTATACGAGCATGTTTTTGAACAAGATTTTGAACTAGGTTATGAAATCAATGATTTTTGGAAAAACAAAGAACTTATATCTCAAGACGAGTTTATAACTGCTTTACAAAAGGCTCAAGAGGAGCCTTCTAAAAACATTAAAACAAGGCGTATTCTTGAAGTACAATCTGATTTATTTCAGAAAGGTAGAGATAAAAAGGATTTAACAGATAATTATATTAAAGCTTGGTTAGTAGAAATAGATGAAAATGGTAATCCTACAGGTAGAAAAGCCCCTACTTTAGAAATAGCTAATAAAAGAGGTTTTAAAAAATATAAAGAACAAACTTTAAAAAAAGGCGAGAAGGAAAATCAATTCCTACAACTTCTAAACAAAGATGGTAAATGGGTTAATTTTTTTATACAATCTATTGTAAAAGACTCTGCTAAAAAAGGCTATGAAAAAGTATTATTTCCTACAGGAGAAACTGCTGCTAAAATAGAAGGACATCAAACTATTGCTGAAGATATCAAATCAGCACAAGAATCAATTAATTCTGTCAATAAAAAACTTAAAGCTATAAAACCTTTTGATACAGTAGAATCTTTTAATTATGGTTCTCGAAAATACAAAAAAATAAACGGTGAATGGACATTAACTATCGGTAAAAACAGTGTTCCTTTATACGATCAAGAGACTGGATATCGTTATGACCCAGAAGAAGATTATAACATAAAACGCAATGAACTTGAGGAAATAAAAAAAGCACAACAAGCACGAATAGATCGGGCAAAAACAGAAGGTTTAGAAAAACTTAAGCCTATAGAAGCTTTCTATACTAATAGAGTAACCAATATCCTTAACAAATTATACGATGTAAAAGTAATTACTGATGAATATGGTAACACTTGGAATGAAATAATATTAGATGTAAATAAAGAACTTGACACTCCTATATTTTTTCAAGAACCTTCCCTTAATACGATAGCTGAAATTGAAACTGAACTGCTCAGATCACCTGGCATTAAAAGATATCAAGGTGGCTTGATGATAACTAAGAACGGTTATGTAGATGCAGTAAACAAGGTAGGTCGTGTAAACAGACAGATAGGATCAAAAGCTGTAACAGTACATAAATCAAGTAAATTCGGTAGAGGAGGTCGTGAGATATTCTTTATTAAGATAAACCCTTCTCCTTCATTTTTTCAAAGAGAGTCTAGAGAAGAAACGGTACCTGATGAAAAACTTGACAAGCGATTGATGTCATTAATGAATGACCTTGGTATATCACTTGTTAATTATGATGAATATAAGTCATGGTATGAAAAAAGATACGGCAAACCTCTTACTGCAAATGCAGTAGCGGATATACTTAACAGGTCTATTGCTGTACGCGAAGGTACTAGAAGAAAAGACACATTAGGCGAGGAAGTTTCTCACTTTATTGTATATGCAATGAAGGAAGATCCGAGAGTTCTCGAAGCACTTAATGGTGTAGAATCAACTAAATATTGGGAACAATACTCTGAGCAATATATGGAAGCATATAACAATGATGTTGAGAAAGTAAAACTTGAGATTGTTGGTAAAATGCTTAATGATTCCTTATTGGATCAAGTAGCTGATGGAAGCATTACTCCTAAATGGAAAACTCTTCTTTCAAGAATATTCAATGCTTTTATGTCATTCTTTAGAATAGGTAATAGAGCAAAAGAAAGACGTATTCGTGAAGGTCTTGACGCATTGGTAGCTGAAACACTTGAATCTCCATCTATTGTAAAAGATAGAATTGATGCAATGGAAGATATGAAAGAAGATGCACAATTCTTTCAGATAGATCCTAAAATGTTCAAGAACTCTAAAATGCTTGATGGCATGAAGAAAGAACTTGAAAAAGCAGTTGACGTTCTTGGCACACGTATAAATGCTTACAAACAAAGAGGTAGTTCAGAATTTTTACAAGAAGAAAAAGCTTTAATAAGAGCTTTGAACAGAGATCTAAATGCGCTTACGCAATTTGAAAAGAAAGTATCCGTAGAAAGATCTGAGCCTGGTGTATATGATGTAATATATAAAGGTGAAAAAGCTGCAGAAATAAAGCTCAATGATAAGAATGTAGTTGAAAGTATGACTGTAGAGCCTGAATATAAAAACATAGAACCTTCTCTTTTAGGAGCTTTCTTTAAAATACAAAAACTTTCAACAGCAGTATCAAAACCGTTAACACAACTTACTGCTGATGAAAAGAAAGCGTGGGAATCTCTTGTTCTTGGTAAGAGGGCTAAAGTATTTAATGATAGATATGCTGTTGATACACAGGATATAAGAGTAACACAAGGTCTTATCAAATTTATCAATCATGCTGAAAGTGAAGCTGATAAAGTAATGAATAGATTATTGTATATGCGTGATGCTTTTTCATCTGGTATGTATAATGATGAACTTGCAGAGTTTTCAACTATAGTAAATGATATGAGCAAATTCATTACGATATACAAACCTATTGTAACGTCTGTTCTTCAGGAAACACGTTTTGATAAACGTAAATTAGTTAACGCAGGTGTGTCAGGAGATACTCTTGATAGGCATAATGCACTTATTGAAGCCCTTGAAAATATTAGTACAGGTATAGAACAAATGGAAAATGATTATAAGTTTTATGCCCGTAATATATTTGTTCATACTATGAGACCGTTTCTTGAAACCTATCATAAAGATAAAGGGTTATCAAAAGATGAGCTATCAAATCAGGTAAATCTTGAGCTTGAAGAGTTATTGAGAATGACTGAAGAGGTCACTCCTGATATAATTCATTGGAATCGTCTTATTTCTTCTATGGCAGAAAATCCTGATGAACTTCTTAGGCTTACAGACCGTCTTGTCAAAGACCGTATTCTAAACGCTCAGACATCTACGATCCGTGACATGCGTGATCTTTTTGATATGGATGCTAAATTAAAAGCTGCTGGTGTTCCAAATACAGAATTTATTTATGAAAGAGATGTTGACGGAAACCTTACAGGTAATCTTGTTTCAGAATATAATCAAGGTGAGTATGAGAAAGCAAAAGAGAAATTCTATAAAGAATTACACGAAAGATTGAATTTACCTCACGAGGATTCTCTTGAGAGATTTAAGATCAGATCAAATAATCCTAATCTTGATCAGGATTATATTGAGGCTGAAAACAGGTGGTATGAAGAAAATTCACAGCTTAATCCTGAATATAAAAAAGCTCTTCAGCAAAAAAGAAAGGAGTTTATAGAGAATACTTTAAAATTTAAAAAGGACATTGATCTTTATTATGAAATAAAGAACAAGTACCCTGAAGACTTTCTTGACAAGCTTAAAAAAGAAAACAAGGTTGTATATAATAATACAGTAAGAGCACTGAAAAATTATAACCGTTGGAAAAACGAGCGTATTTGGAAAGATATAGATGGTAATATTCGATATCGAAAAGAATTTGCTCAACCTGCCAATAAATATAAGAATCGTCAGTATGCTGAAATTATGAGTAGTGCTCCTAAAAAAGAGTACTATGAGAAGTATATGAACATGCGTACATCTTTGATGTCACATATGAATGATAGGTATCGCAATAAGATGTTAGCTCCACAGATACGTAAAGATATATTGGAACGTCTTAAAAGTGACCCTAAGAATACTGCTCAAGAGACATTGAATGATATATTAAGGATCCAGCAGGATGACACAGCATTCGGTATGCTTGATGAAATGGGAAGACCGATTAAACAGGTTCCTATCTATTACAGCAGTCCTTTAAAGAATATGAATGATCTGTCTACAGACGCAACAGCCTCAATGGTTCTATTTGCAAACATGGCAAACAGACATCGTGAACTCAATTCAATCGTAGGCGTAATAGAAATAGGTGCTGATGTAATGAGGGAACGTAAAGTTGTAGATGAAAGTCTATTAGCAAAAGCAAAAAAGTTAGGAGGTATAAATGTAGAATCTACAGAAGGTGGAAATGTTTATGATAGATATAAATCATATATTGATATGATATTTTATGGTGAACTAAAAGATAATAAGAATCTTATTCTTCCTGATAGTGTAAGCGAAGCAAAAATCATAGATGGTCTTATAAAGTATACTTCTGTTAATAATCTTGCTCTCAACGTTTTCTCTGGTATGTCAAACGTTATTCTTGGTAATGCACTTATAAGAGAAGAAGCATTTGCAAAACAGTTTGTAACTCAAGAAGATCTTTCTAAAGCGCGTAAAGCGTATTGGACTGATACAAACGATGGTTTAGCAGGTCTTATGGGAGATACTGGTAAAACAAGATCCGATAATAAACTTAGATTATTTCTTGAAGATTTTGATGTATTGCAAGATTTTGAAAATCGTGTAAGTGAAGCAAATACAGATCGTAATAGATTCGGAAGACAAATGACAGAATCTGCTTTCTTTTTGCTAAACCATATGGGTGAACACCAAATGCAATCACGCATGGCACTTGGTATGGCATTCAATAAAAAAGTATTGCTTGATGGTAAAAAGGTAGATTTCTATGATGTTCTTGAAGTAGAAAATAATAGATTAAAAGTGCGTGATGGTGTTAAGAATCTTGACGGTTCTGATTTTACGGACGCAGATAAGAACCAATTTATTCTAAAAATGCAATCTGTAAATCAAAGACTGCATGGTATCTATAATATAAATGATAGAAACGCTATTCAAAAATCAGCTCTCGGTAGAGCAGGAATGTTGTTTAGAAAGTGGATGCCAACAGGTATTCATAGACGTTTTGAAAGAAAATATCGTAACTATATGATAGGTGACGAAATAGAAGGTATGTATCGAACTTCTGGTCGTTTTATGTTACAACTTGTAAAAGAGATCAAAGAAGGTCAATTTACATTTGCTTCTGCGGGAGATGCTTTTGATAAGTTATCTCCAATGGAAAAAGCAAATATTAAAAGAAGTATGGTTGAGGTAGGTTATTTCTTAACTGCTGTCATAGCAGGTGGGTTTCTCGCTGCTTTAGCTGGAGATGATGATGATAATTGGGCTTTGAATATGCTTGCTTACCAGGTAAATAGATTTAGTACAGAACTTGGTATATTCATTCCCGTTTGGAATATTAAAGAAGCAACAAAGATTCTTAAATCACCATCTGCTGCGGTTGATCAATTTGAAAACCTTCTTGATATTACAAGAACCATCAACCCTTGGTGGTTCTACAATGATGACCCTTTCTTTTCAGAGTACAAGGCTGGAAGAAATAAAGGTGATCTTAAATTAGGTGTTTGGGCAAAGAGGCAGATACCAATGGTAGATACAATAGAAGATGTATTCTACCCTGAAGAAAGATTAAGATTCTTTACAAACATGTAAAATGGCTGCTCGAAGACAAAAAAATGTAAGACGAACAGTAGGTAAGGGAGGTAACTTCCGATCTACTAAGAGTGGTGCAGGAATGACCAAGAAAGGTATAGCTGCACATAGAAGAGCCAATCCTGGATCTAAACTGAAAGGCGCAGTTACAGGAAAGGTAAAAGCAGGATCTAAAGCTGCAAAACGAAGAAGTTCGTATTGTTCAAGATCTGCAGGACAGATGAAGATGCACAACATCAGTTGCAGTAAAACACCTGATAAACGTATTTGTGCTGCAAGAAGACGATGGAAATGTTAGTATTATGGCAAAAAAGAAAATGAACAAAAAGAACAAAGCCTTACACGATGCTTGCTACCACAAGGTAAAAGCACAATATAAGGTGTTTCCTTCAGCGTATGCAAGTGGAGCAATCGCTAAGTGTAGGAAGAATAAAGGAAAAAAATAATGGCATACGTAGGATTTAAAAAACTAGCAAAGAAACTTGGTGGAGGTAAAAAAGGTGCTGCTATTGCTGCATCCATAGGTCGTAAGAAATACGGTAAGAAGAAGTTTCAAGAAGCTGCTGCAAAAGGAAAGAAAATGCGCGGAATGAAACCAAAAAAGAAGAAATAATGGCTGTTCGTAAAACAAAAGCAGGAGCTAACCTTAAACGTTGGTTTAAAGAAAAATGGACAGACCAACATGGGAGACCTTGTGGTTCTTCAAAGACAAAAGGTGTAAAAAAATGCCGTCCTTCTAAAAGTGTTAGTAAGGAAACACCTGTCACCTGGAAAGGTGTAGGCAAGAGAAAGTCTGCAGTTGTTGCAGAAAAAAGAAGAGTAGGTATGGGTAACCGTACTTCATCAATCAGAAAAAAATCTAAGAAATAATGATGTCAAAAAAGAAGTACATGGGAGGTGGAGCATCTTCTATGATGAAAAAGTCAACTTACAAATCAGGAGGTGCTAAGAAATCTGCACCTAAAGCTAAATCAGGTCTTAAGAAACCTGCAGCAAGTCAAACTGGTCTTAAAAAACTACCAACATCTGTACGTAACAAAATGGGTTATATGAAAAACGGTGGTGCTAAAAAGATGATGAAGATGGGTGGTGCTCGTAAGAAGTAATAACTACTCACTTGTGAACAACAAAAAGGGGGTCAATTAAGACCCCTTTGTTTTTTCTATATACTTGATAACCAATTTTAAATTATCAGTAGTTGCATCACAACTATCATTATCTGGCTCCCAAGTGCCTGTACGTAGCATTTGAATATCTTCTACAACTGCAAGCAGTGCTTCCAATGCTTCCTTACGTTCCTTATCAGCTTTTGTCTTTGGTATAAAGTTCTCTTTTACAAACTCTTGCCATCTTTCTGATACATCATTGATCTCTTTTACAATGATATCAAGACCATTGAATCTTGATGCATCCTTTCCATATGTTAACTCAGCTATCTTAATAGGGCTGAGTATTTCTTTCCAATCTATTTTCATTTACTGTCTGCTTTTGCATCCAACCACTTCTCTATTCTCATTGATACCTTGGCACCAGTAAGACTTCCTGCTACTGTACCAAATGTATAAGGTATGAACAGATCAAGGCTGAAATCATTTATTACTATCTCTTTCATTGTGAGAAACCATATTGCATTACTGAACACTGATGCTACAGCATGGTAATACATATTGTCTCTGTTCCTTGCTCTTGATATTAACGCAAAACTGATATTCTGTATATAAGCAAGTGCGATTATCTTTAAGAAAAACATCATTCTTCTACGTCTTTACTTCGTTTCACTTCTTCCCGTGCCTTGCCACACACCTGACACTTCTTACCACCGTTTAAGTAGTCCTTGCGCCATACATGATTCTTACAGCGTCTTTTAGTTGCTCCCTCACTTTCAGCAGTTACTCCCTCAACTTTCACATCTGACAGGAACACCGTCACCTTCTGCGTTGGGCAACTCAGCTTATGGAATCCTACCTTATGGCAGAAAGGGCATTCTGTTTCTTTACTCATCTTTGTTTTGGTTTAAAGTGTAACTACCTCGTTACATTTTGTTCGTTTTTTGACGGTTCTGTAACTACTGGGTTACTTTTAGTTAATTCGACAACTGTAAAGATTGTAAAATAACTGCACTCAAAACGCCTTTTTTGTAAAATATTTGCATTTATTGAGTAATGTAGCTGGGTTGGATTCACCACATTTAAGCTTATCAATTAAAATACTCAAAGCACTACATATCTTATTTGTTTAGTGTGATTTACCGCACTATTTGACTTCAATTCGTGATTCGCAAATTGCGATTTACGATAAAGTGCGTTATTCCGCACTATCTAATATCTTCAGCGTTCCGTCAGCCTTCACTATGTACACACAGTTCGGGTTCTCAATGATCCTGACGATCATACTCGCCATCTTCTCAGGCATACTACCCTGCTTAACAAGGTTCTTAAAAAACTTACGATGCTCCTTACCCTTGGGTGGGTAAACTTCAAAGCATCTCTTTAGCACTCTCTCTACGTGTAGTTGTGGATTCATTTTTAAGTCTATAATATTTATGTGATACTATTATAAGAATAATGAGAAGGATACATAAGAATATCCTATATATCCGTATCTCATTTTTCATTTTTATTGAATGCTTCTAAGTGATGATAAGGTTGAAATCCTGTAAACATTTTTGGAATATTACAAACAGGTTTCCAAACATCTTCAGATTGAGCAAGATTCTCTGCAGCCTCAGTTATCCAACGCTCATAGTCTTCATAAGACTCATCTTCTTGAGGTATAGGAAATACGATGTGAAGGAGTTCGTGTATTATGTCTTCTTCTGTAAGATCTACATCGTGGTATATGATTCCAAGTTTTCTACCAAAATCTCTATGAATACCTATAAAATACTTCTCGCCATTATAGATTATACTCTCTGGATAAATCTTATTGGTTTTAATAATCCAATCCTTAAGCCTAAGAATATGCTGCCACTTTTTTATAATATCTTCCATAATATAAAAATAAAGAAGAGGAGGTTTCCCTCCCCTTCAATTATTATCTATCCACATTTCGAGCTACCGCAGTCTTTACACATAAGACAACCTTCTTCAAATACGACATTATTACTTCCGCATTCGGTACAGGCTGCTCTTGATACCATCTTCTTTTCATCGATGTATTTTTTAAGAGTTCTTGCAATAGCTTTGCTGAAACTGGTAATATCACCGTGAGACTTATTCAATTGCTCAACAATGAATGTTATATCAGCTCCGTGTCTTAACGCTGTGCTTACCATACGTGTCAATACATCCTGCTCATCAGTAATCTGAGAGGTTATATCTTCACTGTATGTATCACCGTTTTTCAGCAGATCGTATCTACCTCTTTTGATCTTGCACAGTTCGAGTTCAGTTTCATTCGTAAAGTGCGGAATGGCAAAGACCTCATACGGCTTACTATCGAACAGTCCTACAATGACATTCCATTTTACTCCTTTTGATACTGTAGTATGAATATCTACAGGTAAACAATCAGGACGTTTAGGAGCATCGTGATACTCAAACTTATCATTTGATTTTGCAGTTTCTGTTACAAGCACACCTGTACGACAACCGTCACGATATACTGTAACTCCTTTCAGACCTTTATCATAGGAATGTATGTAGATCTCAGCTACTTCTTCTTTGGTAACATCATTCGGCAAGTTAATAGTTGAACTTATCGAATGTGATGTATACTTCTGAATGATAGCTTGCACATCTACACGTTTCTTCCAATCAATATCAGGAGCACATGAGTTATACCACGGTGACTCTTCAAATAAAGAGTCTAATTGAGCTTTAGTTAAGCTTTCCAATACATCTTTAGTTGCATCAGGTTCATGTTCTTTACACCACTCAATAAATTGAGGATGCATAACGGGATATTCCATCCAATTATCACCATTCTGATCTACAAAGTCAACACGTACACCTTCTTCGCCTGGATTCACTTTCTTTCTACGCATGTAGTAAGGAGCAAATAAAGGCTCTAAACCTGATGTAGTCTGTGTCAGGATACTTACTGAACCTGTAGGTGCAACTGTACTCCACGAAACGTTTCTGCGTCCATAAATATACATTCTCTCAGCTTGTTCAGGAAATTCATCACAAAGCATTTGGTAAAAATCATTAGTTCCAACAGAACTCATTTTTACAAATTCTTCATTATAATCCCAACCTTCAAACGAACCTCTAAGAATAGCAAGATCAATAGTACAATCAAGCTCTGCTTCCATCTTGGTATGCATTACTTTCTCAATATAATCACAACCTTGTTGAGAGTCGTAAGCAACCCCCACAGCAGCAAGCATATCACCGAGAGCAGTAAACCCGCAACCAGTACGCCTACCTGCAGAAGCAACATCATACACTTTTTCCCAAAGTTTAATTTCAGTTCTTTTAACTTCATCAGATTCTTCATCGGAGTGTATCTTAGCAAGGATTCGAGATATGTGTTCAAGTTCAAGATCGACCAGATCATCAGCGAGTCTTTGTTGTTCATAAGCAACTTCATACAGTTTTACCCAATCAATATACGCCTCATCTGTGTAAGGATTCTCTACAAAACTGAGCAGATTAATAGCCATCAATCTACATGCATCATAAGGTTGCATGAATATTTCACCGCAAGGATTTGTAGTTACACCGCGATATTGTTCATATGCACCATCAGGACTATAATCCCAATGTCTATCAATGAACATCTGTCCTGGCTCTGCATTCTCCCATGCATTCTCTACAATCGAATCATAGAGTTCTTTGGCTCTGATCTTTTTAGTAACTACTTTTTCAGATTCTTCAAGAGTCCCTATAATATCCCTATTTTCAAGATTACATGGAAATCTAAGCATGTAATCCTCATCATTCTTGACAGCTTCCATGAAATCATCTCGAAGCATAACTGAGATGTTAGCTCCTGTAACTTTTGTTCTGTCCTTCTTGATGTTGACAAACTCAAAGACATCAGGATGACGTACATCAATAGTAATCATCAACGCACCTCTACGACCTCCTTGTGCTACCTCTCTTGTACTATTAGAGAAACGCTCCATGAATGAAGCTGCACCAGTAGATGTCTTAGCAGCATTGGTAACATCTGTACCACTTGGTCTAAGTGTAGAGATGTCTATACCGACACCTCCACGCCTCTTCATAAGCTGTACAAGCTGTTCATCCTTTTGAAGGATACCACCGTAGCTGTCTTCAGGTTGTCCTATTACAAAGCAGTTAGACAGAGAACCTATCTTATCTACTCCGAGCATTGACATAATAGAACCTTGAGGAACTATGTATTTGAAATTCTTGAACAGCATATATATTTTATCTGCTGTAAGAAAGCTTCTGCTCTTACCGTAATTGCTAAGATTTGAATGTTTTACTGCAACGATCTCTATCGGTTCGTCATTTTTAAGATACGATTCTTCAATTCTCGCAAACTCTTTTGCCATGCGTCTATGCATGTCATCAGGATTGTTTTCACCTTCTGCAGCATACTTACCTTCCCATACGGAAGCGGCAAGTTCATCATCATTGAAATATTCCTTGCTATTCATACGGCTTCTGTTTTTTTCATACGGTTTTCAATAAAGCTGAAATCAGGTTCTCTGAAACTGATACTCTTCAGTACTTTACCATCTTTAGTACGTTTAATAACATAAGAACCGTTGACCTCCTCAATACGGGTTTCAATAAATACACCTTTTTTATTAGGATGTGTACCATTCATATATGCTGTGACTGTTTGAATAGCTTCTTCATGCGTATCACAGAATTTACTAAGGTTACTCGCAGCTCCTGCACGTACAATATCATTGATATTGATACCGTTCATCATTGCTGACTGAGTAACTACCCATAGTACATCAAAGTACGCATCACATAGTTCTACAATGTCATCATTCTTTGACAATGCAATCATAAGTTCCTGAACTTCTTCATCGATGAGCATCATATTCATCTTTTTCTGTTCAGGTGTCATAAGGGATGGTCTATTAGGCTTTTTCATGCCGATCTTTTCTAACCACACTGTTATGTACGAGTGTAATGGATTAACTTTCATTACGTTTTAGTTTTTCAATCTTGAGTTCATATCTATCTCCATTCTTCATATGCAGTATACACTGCTTTTTACCCCTCTTTACATGAGATATATTCTTCCACTGAAGGTCACTGAGTCTACCAGCCACAAAAGCTGCGCATTGACCTTGTATACTATAGAAATTTGCCATATTCAAAAAATAAAAAAGGGAAGCTGCGAATATACAGCCTCCCTTATAGGTTTTGCAAATAAAATATCAATTAATTTTACACTAACGGATATTTTTCATCAACATGCGAGTACCACTCGTAATCAGGATATAATTCAGCAACTTGCTTTTTTAATCCATCATCATCAGTAGCTGCAATAGCAACTTTAAATTGTGTATCTCCACCATCATTGGTAAGCGTTACAATATATGCATATGTTCTTTTCATACTATTTCAAATTCAAGGTATACCCATTCATCTACTGAAGAAACTTCAATATTCTTCACATCATACTGATGACGTATATCACCAGCTACACGGTGTGCCATTTGAATATCTTTATCTCCTGGCTCTTCATCACCGACATTACCGTTCTCACGTGTACTGAAAGTAAGCTTGTTACCATCAGTTTCATCGTGATCGAACCATGATATTTTTTGAACATGGTTGATAATAGAATCTTTATTTGTCATAACGTGTATCTTCTATAATTGTTAAAAACATATCGTAATAGTCATTGAAGATGTCCTGTGCGTTCTCAGTATATACTGTCACGCCTGCGGTATCATCTTCATATATGCTCTCAGAACGGTCATCCCATTCTATCACAAGCATCCTATGAGCAAGTTCTGAAGCAAGCTCAAGCTTATTCGTCATTATTACATCACTCATTTTCTATAGTTTTATTTACAAGCCCTTGAGGTAAACATTCTTTAGCTACGAATAGAATTTTCAATACATCATCCGTCAATTTCTTTACTGATTTAATATCTTTTTCACTACTCCATTTTTCAATCAATGATGTAATAGCATGAGCTGCATCGTAAGCTACTACATAGTATGTACCGTGCTCAACTATTATTTCAAATAGCTCGGGTCGTATTGTTTTTTCTTTACTCATTATAGATCTGCTTGTATTTCACAATAATCATTGTCTGAATCAGACTCAAAGAAGTCACGTATCTTTCTACCAAGAGTAAGATCTGCATATTCTGCAAGGTCTTCTCTTGATACACCGTTCTCTTTTTGCCATGCATCTGTTATAGATATCGTGTCTGATTCATCACATAGCTTCATAAGCAATTGAACTTTAGGGTTTGATTCAATGCTTTTTATTTCTTCTATGATCTCAGGTAAAGATTCACGATCAATAGCATAGTCTATATACTCCCGATCTCTTTCAAACGCACCAAATCTTTCAGGTGCATCACTGCCTTGAATGGCAAACCAGAATTTACCTTCTACATCTCCGTTATAATATCTTCCCATTACTCTCCGTTTTGAAATATTAATTCATTATTATCATACAATTCAATAGTTGAAGAACCTCCATTCTCATCTACTGTCATATCTTCTGAAGTATCATATAGAGTTTCATACTCTGCATCTACAATATCAGGATGATACCCTCCCTTGATATCTTCAAGGATTTTGTCTACATCATTCTGTTTTTCAGAAAAATGTATCCTTCTCCAAACTGTACACTTATAGTCTAAATACATAGTTTATTTTATATTCCAGTTTATCTCTTCTTTTCCAAGCATATACAGCATGCTGTTACACTTACTGAATATCTTACTCCCATAGAATCCTGCCTTGCCTCCTGCGTATGCTTCTGCTGCAGGGTGTGGTGCTTTTATGATTCTTGTAGAATCAGGGTCAAGATATTTCTCATAGGATTGTGCTGTTCTACCCAATAGAATGAATATGACATTCTCATTCATATCATTTATTGCATCAATTACCTCCAGTGTGAACGGTTTCCACATATTCAAATGTGAGTTCGTCTGTCCATCCTGTACGGTCAATGATGTATTGAGCATAAGCACTCCCTGTTTTGCCCATCCTTCCAAAGAATAATCAAAATCAAGACACAATGTATCAAGATCTTCCTCCAACTCTTTAATGATGGTCTTCAGTGATGGTGGTATCTTTCTGTCTGTCTTGTCAATATCAACACCAAAAGACAAACCTGTTGCCTGATTTTTTCTGATGTAAGGATCAAGACCTAAGAATACTACTTTTACCTTTTCATACGGTGTCAATTGGAATGCCTTGAAGACATTCTTCTGTTCAGGATATACTACTCTTTGCTTACGTTCAGCCATCAACCAATGACCTAAGTTTGCAAAGTCCTGAGACTGAAGATATGTCCTCATAGCACCATACCAACCGATACCGAAAAGGTCTGTCATTACCTTTTCAACGCTCATATATTATGTATTTATCATAAAATGTTTCTCTATCTTCATCCATACGTGAGCGTAATTCACTACCTTCTGGAATCTCAATATCATACTCTTTCTCCATCTTATCACGCAGAAGAGGACTCTTCTCCAATTCAAGACGAATCTTGTTGTATTTATCACGTATCATATGAAAATCATAAATACGCTTTTTATGAGACTCACTGATCTCTGAAAATTTACCAACGCGAATGCGTACAAGATCTTCAACAAAGTCATCAGGTATTGCAAGTGTAAGCATTACATACTCACTACCGAGTTCTTCTTCACGCATAAAGTGATCAGATGACCTGAAGAAATGCATTGCATTCTCATATCTACTGTCAACAACATAAGGTCTTTTCATAAGAACCCATATGCAACCATCCATACAACCTTCACGATATAGATAAGCATTCATAAGATGTGTAGAGAATGACACATCAGCTCTTGTACCACCATATACAGGCAGTATCAAGAGTGATGTATCTGATCTCTCCATAGTAAGACCGCGATATACTCTGATACCGTTATGAGAACGCATCAGAGCAATATCGTTGAGTTGATACCAACCTACATCTTTGACATAGATATGGTCTCCTTTGAAGAATAAACGTTTTCCGTTCTTTCTAATTTCATAGAAAAAACCGTTTTCGTCTTCCATCTCTTCAATCTCACCATCTTCTTTTACACTTATCTGAATGTGAAAGCCTGTATAGGTAATGACACCTTTTATCTCAGACTCCTTCAAGAACATTGTCGTAAATATCAGTTATGATAACACCATCGTTCTCGTAATAGTCTCTATGATAATCCCACAGATCATTATTGACATGCCATAGATAGTCTCTGAATACGTCAAGAATACCTTTGCGTTTTCTGTTGTATCTATAACCACCATTGATAGCACAATCAACATCCATTTCTGACATCTTTACACATATAGGCTCATTACCTTGTACTGTATCAACAAATACAAATAAGAATGAAGGAGATACTGTATAGCCTTGCAATGGTCCTGCTTGCTGTGTGATCATCTCAATAGCAAGTGTATACCATGCAGCCTGATAATCATATCCAAACTTCATAAATGATGACATCACACTATGATCGTAAGAAGATGTTGTTTTAAGGTCTACAACCTGTATAACCTTCGTCTCGTGATCAATAATAACAATATCTGGAAGTGCCTTACATTGAACGCCTTCCATTTCAAATGATATATCCATTTGATATATGATTTCAACCTTATCACGCAACACACTATGACTTTCAGGTACATCCATTACAAACATATCACCTACATACTTATTGTTGATAAGCATTGCTTTCATTGCAGCAGCTTTGTTGTACTCTTCTTGAGTAATAAGAGTGATCTTACTTGCCATCATATACTCGGATGCCCAATCTCTACCTCCTACTTCTACAAACTCAGCAATAAGATCATATACTTTAGGACTCTTGATACCTGACTGTGTATATGCTTGCATAAACATTGTCTCAAGGTCTGCAGTCGCATCATTAGCAAGTGTCTCCTGCATTATCTGCTCAAGAGCATATGTAAACTTACCTGTATTCTTACGTCTGTCTGTCCAAGGATTCTCATATTGCGATACACGATACTTAGAAGAAAACTCCTGTGCTGTATCAAACATCAAAGAATCGAACATGCTACCGAAGTTCATCGCATCACTCTCTACTTTTACTGCAGTACCGTCAAGCATTGCTTTAGCTCGTTGTGGATGACGAGCAAATTCGGAAAGCAGTGAACGTGACACTGCCTTCCTTTCAAAATAATTGTTTCTTTCCATTATTCTACTATCATTAAACCTAATTCATTATCTTTCTCAATAGACTGCTTGATCATAGTTGACAGATTGTTCTGTACATCAGCAAGCATTTCTTTCTTAGCTATAAAATCACTTGGAATAGCTACTTCAGCGTTATCATTTTCAAGAACAAACGTGATATTTGTCACTTTCATAAAATCGTGGTGGTTAAGTAATGCATGAATAAAATTCTCACGCACTTTCTTTACTTCTCTATGATCTATACACGCAACAGCATTTACATAAAAGCCTCGATTAGAATCATATATACTTTCGTATATACCATTTACCTGACGATCATTTATTTTATTGGTACCTGTAATAGCATAAATAACAGGTACAAGTGTATTATGTACTATAGGAGACAATCTTTTAAAAGACTGTTTTTCATTAGAAAGATATAAACGTCTAAAATCATAAAGATCAATTTTATAAGGATCATCATAATGTTTTATTATTTCTGCTAACATTCCATAGTAATTAACTGTAATTGCATATCTTCTCTAAAATGAAATGGTACTTCACGTATATCAATGCCCATTATCTGATTGGCAATATGGTTTGTGAATGAAGTTACCATTCTTGCAGCAATGAGCGCACCTGTATGTGATGTGTTCTTCAAAGAACATATCTGTTCTGCTACCTGTGAATCATCAAACAGTGTCTGCTCGTAGCGTTTCTCATCTCCTTTCTTTACAACATACACTTCGTATGTTTCAATGGTCATACGACCATCAATGAAAAGCTCTCTGTTCTCAAGGGTCTTCCATTTGTTGAACATCTCTTTACGTGCTTTCATATTGTCAAAGCAAGAGAATGAGATTGCAGATACATACGATTCGCTCGTAAGTTTCTGATTCATCGAATGCACTTTCTGATCTGATATCTCAGTAAATGAGAATATGTTATCACGTGCACTGTCCGTTTTAGATCTGCCAACATCATCTTTCGAGAACAGTTGTCCTGATAGATTGATGCTTTCAACCTGATCATCATCATACATGATCAATTCGTGTTCACCAGTTCTTGCCAATAACAGAGAAAGCCAACTACCGATAGTGCCGACACCACCGATAGTTATCTCTCTGAAATCACCGAACCAGTCAACACTATTGAATCTCGTATGAGAATCCTTGTGTTGTACTTCTATCATAGTGAGTATTCGTTATTCTTATTTAACTCGTGTTTAGCTAACTCAAGTGCTTCTCTAAGCTTCTCAACACCTTTACCTGAGTAAGGCTTCAGCTTTTTTAATGTACTGCATACACCCTCGTATGCCCCAGTAATATCAAAATGATCGATAGCATAGTTTACTGCATTGTCATTCAATTGATCTACATACACATTGAAATAAGGATCTGATTCATGATCCTTAAGATCTGATAATGCATCGTGCAATGGTTCATCAGCATAAGGATCAAGATAAATAAGAGATGATATGAACCACTCTATCTCATCATCTTCTGTAAAACCTGTTTTAGGTTGCTGTACCAATTCATCATATTGAGCATACCAATTATTGTATGCATTAAGACTTGAGTGACTGTAGTAATCAGTGTTTTTGAACATGTTTGTCTGATAAGGATTGTTGAAAAGAGATTTGTTTTTCTTCTTCTCTTCTTCTTCCTTCTTCTTACGTTCTCTGATCTCAGCAATACGTAATTCAACTACATCATCATAAGCTTCAGGCTGTTCAAACTCAATGTCAAGATCAAATGTGATCATCACCTTCTTTGATGGAATGTTTACAATTACATCATCCTCATCTTCTTCAGTAATGGTATAAGAACTGCTTTCAACATCTATCAACTTAGCAATCTTAGCACACCACTTACCATCGAAATTAACGATCAGTGACAGATAATAAGAATATAGATGAACGTTATCGTGCAACTCTTGAATATCAGTACCTGAAAAGAAAGCACTCATATTATGATGCGTATGTATCAGACCATATCTGTTTTCCATATATGCAGGAATACGATCTACCATACTAACAACATCATCAGTATGATTATCACTCTCAGTATAACTATGACTGCCGATATCCATCATATAGACATCTGTAGTCTTAGCCACATATGTTTCAGGATCACTGATGCTACCTTCAACTTTTTCATAAAAGATAAAACCACACCATTCAGTATTACCTACACGATCATGCATCTGATCGATCTTTTTCTTTACATCTTCTGTAATAATGAGCTTACCTTTTTCTTTCAGCTCAAGCGTTTCGTACTTCTTCTCTGTTACTTTTTTCATAATTAAGATTTATAATTGAAGAAACTCTATTTTTTATTGTATCCATTAGGTTTCCTGGCGGTCTGTTATAAATAGTAGGCATATATGACATCAGTTCATCTTTGTCAATATCCTTTATAGCCATTCTTAACGGAACACCCCTGAATGTTGCGGATGAACATTCAACATCATTACCTCCTGTATAACTAGTGGTTGTTTTAAAAATGTCAAAATCAAAGTAATTACCATATGAATTGGTCTTACGTACACCTTCTATTTCAATATGATTCATAAAGTCAGATGATACGGTAAGTTTACCGTTATAATCAACTACTTGAAACACATCTGCATACTTGTATATAAGATTATCAACATTCACATCGTCAATACTTATATTAACACTTGAATCATTAATAGGACAATTATAAACACTTTCAATAGTGCTGTAAGGTCCACCTTCTTTACTCTCCCAAGCAAGATAAGTATCAAGATATACTGAATAAAGGCTCATATCTGTATGCTTTCTCTTTCTTTTAAAGAAATGTTTATACAATTCAGAATCACCTAAACACATAGAACTCCAACTAGGTCGAAATGTTGATAAACCAGGAGCATGAGAATGACAGAATTTTTTTTCTGCTTCGATGGTGTTGATACAAGTGCGAAGTATATTAAGATCTCGAAACTTCATACCTCTTTCATCTGCTATGATAAACGTTTTAGTATACACTTCTTTGATCAAAGCTTTATGACCCAAACTATTAATGATCTCAATATCACCATGATACATTTTTATATTGATATTATATGCATCAGAATAATGTATATACCTTACATCAATATCAATATTACTTATATCACCATCACATTTGTATCTATGATCCAATATATCATAAAGATGTTTCAAAATAATATGATATTTAAAACTATCTCTGTCTATGATGTCATCATCAGGATGAATATTAGCTACGTACAATACACCTTCAGGAGCAACATCTTTGATACCACCCTCTGTAATATATACTGTGCCGAAATCACCCTTAATTTTAAACGCAAGTGGTCGCATATTTATCGTTTTAAATGAATGGAGACCCTCCGTATTTCAGAAGGGTCTCCTAATCAATTACTTACCTGAGAAGTTTCTGAATGCTCTGTTAATAGCAGCAAGAGTGCTACCACCAACTTCAACATTTTCTTCATCCTCTACAATAAGTTCTCCTACTGCCTTAAGTGCTTCGTTAAAACGAGATGAGGCATCTACAAGCTCGTTGTAGCACTCCATAAGGTCGCTGAACTCATCGGTATCAGATACCTGTAGTTCATCATTACCTGCTTTCATTTGTTTTGGTACCACAAGCAAGATGACATCACCTTCTGCAGGAATCAATGATGTATCATCGAACAATGTTGTCTTTGTAGAGTGAATGATCACATTCGCGTTCTCAAAGTTTACATCTGTTACGTGAGCTTTCAACTCACCGAATGTAGTTCCTTCGAAGTCAGTTACTTTCTTTGGTCTTGCGTTACCTTCTGATTTAATATAGATTGCTCTTGACATTATTATAGTTTTTTGTCAGATTAAAATGCCACCTGTATCAAGGTGGGCTTCAATATCGTTCATAAGCAGTGAATACAGCTCATCAACATTCTTTTTGTACTTTATCTCAGCTTCAATAGCATCTCCTGCCATTGCTGATGAAAGTACGTGGTCATGTGAGATATCGTACAGTTCCTCCACTTCGAACCGCAATGTGCTAACATTACAGTTCTCAATGGATTCCCTGTCACGATTCAATACTTCACATGTTTTGGAGATTGTCGTTTCCGACAGTTCATTTCCGAACATGTTCTATGATTCTTACGTCCGTAAATCTGTCAACATAGGAATCATTATTTACAAGAAGATCAATCCTGTTAGACCATCTTCTATTCATTCTGTCAGCAACCATCCACATACCGTCATACTCACCTACTCCCACAATATATATGGAATCACCTGGTGAATAGAATGCCTCAAGATCTCTGCTTATCGCCACATACCTGTGTGATAATGGATCTTTAGGATCAATACGGTAGTTGAATGCTGTAACATACGGATCTGCATCACATTGTTCAGGAACTGCTTGATAGCATGTTGCCGTTACAAACGTATGCAGTATTGCAAATGATATTGATAGATTTAACATGTCTTACGGATTAAGTTAATAAAATCATCCAGCGTCATATGTACATATTTGCCCTGTGTTACAAATCTTCCTTTAGGACTTTTAGTGGTCTTCTTCTCAAATATCACATTGAGTTGACCTTCCTCTACAGGCATAGTCTTAAGTACAGATATATAATCTACACGGTCTTTCAGTGTTTTGCACTGTACATTCAGGTAGTCAGTGTAGCAGAGGTCAACCTTCTGGTCGTCTCTTCTTCTTGACTCCGAACGTGATGTCACAACGTCTGGAAAAAACTCTGATAACAGCTTTACGCACTCTCTCTCCCACGAATGACCTGCATTTCTATTGCGGTTTGCCATTTTTCAACTTCACTTTGCCATCAGATACCCAACAGCTTTTCCATCATACCATAAGCGTGATACTTACCGTGCATTGCATAAGAATCAGTAATGTCTTTTGTACCGTCATCATTGAATACAGGGGTTACACCATACTTCTCAACATGTCTATCTGCGAACAGATTACCTGCTGTGTCTGGATCACCCCAAATGAATACACGGTCAAAACGTGACATGATACTCTCCATCTTATCCTCTGGCACATCAATAGATTCTGCCTGTGGTGCAAATGAAGGTATTCCCATTTCATGCATCAGCATTACATCTTTGTAAGACTTCTGTATCACACATATCTCACCTTTATGAGGTAGCAATCTGTAACCTTGCAGTTCCATACCACCTGATATGAATCTCATTCTTTCTTCAAGAGGTCTGTATATCTTAAACTCTGTGAACAGATCATAAGCATAAGAGAGGGTCTTGCATTTAAACAAAGACCTGTCTATCCAGAACTTAGATATCGGACTTACTCTGAAGTGATTGAGTGTATCAGTAGAGATTCCCCATTGTTTCCACATCTGTACATCATCCTCTGTGGGCTGACGTTTCTTTATGAGTATCGTTGGAAAGCTTTTAGGTTTTATCCTCTTGTTTGATACTATCGGAAGTTGCGGGAGAGACCTGCATTGCAGATCCTCCCATACTTTTTCAAGCAACTCCCCGAAAGTGAGATAAGGATAAAGCATTGATACGAGATCAAATACTCCTCCTCTTATACCTGTACCGTAATCAACGAATCGCAGATCACCGTTGTTACCATAGTAAAGTCTGAATGAAGGTGTACTGTCGCCCTCACGTAGAGGTGACGATATCATCTTCTTTGGAGAAACATCTCCGATGTACTTTCTATATATGTCAAGCTGTGATGTTTTGCTGAGTATCTTTTCGATACTCAATTCTTTTCTTACGTTTACAGGCATAGTATAGCATAATGAATATTAACTGTTTATCATCCCCAAGGAGAATCTGATGCACCTGGTGCTTCAGAACCCACAGGGTCTTTTACTGCGGTAGGATTGTAGTCCTGCCACACAAGGCTTCCTTGATAATCGTGATTGAATGCACCATACTCATCGTTCAAAGACTTTTGAAACTCAGTAGCAGCATTCTGATAAGGACGTACATACAGTTTTCTGTATGATGTCTGATACTGCTTACCATCGTCAGTTGTCTTCACACCGAATAGCATGCCTACACGATTAGGTTCACCATCATTGGTCATCTGTAGAATACCTTTGATCTCTCCGAAGTTACCTGCGAAGATAGCATCCCAATTATCAAAGAACAATTGCTCACCTTTCTTACCACCCTTATGGTTTACCCATACACGGATGAAGTTCATAAACTGCTCTTCGCCATTGAAAGCTCTTCTCAGACCTTCCTTGTTGAACCACTCATACTGAGGTCCTTCTTCAGGATCTGCATAACAGAACTGAGCAAAGTTGTTCACGAACTGAACTTTACCACTCTGAGATACTACATCCTTCTTTGTAATGAAGAAAGACTCACGATATAGGAAGTCATCTTCTGGTCTACTCAACCACATATCAATACGTACACGGGTGTTACCCTCTGCGTCTGTATCAACTGATGGTGTTGGTGCCTTTGGTTCTTCGAATCCGAGAACATTCTTCATCTCCTCAACAGATGGAGCAATTGCTTTGACATATACGAAGTTTGCACCTGTCATCAATTTTACTCCTCCTGTTACCTTTTCTGCACTGTCTCTTACTCCGATCGCCATTAGTTAAAAGTATTATAAGTGTTAGTGTTAGTAAACGTCTCTGTTACAGGCTCTTCATTAGCTGTTACACCTGGAATAGCAGAGGCATTCTCATCTTCACTACTTGTAGTAGTAGTGTCATCTACAAGATCGAACATAGGAACAACAACCTTTGTCGTCTTAACATTCGCCAATTTTGGATGCTCGAACAAAAGTCTTACCTGATCTTTCGGTAGGTCATAGTAATCTTGAATACATCCGATCTCTGGATTGTAATTACGAGCTGTATTAGTTCGTGTGTATCCTGCTCCCATAAGGGTGATGATCTCGCTGATAGAGATCTGTTTTTTAGAATTGGAGTTTTCCATTTCTTAGTTAATAATTAAAGATTAAAATTGATCAATTTTGGGATCCTCTCCCATAGTATTCGTTGATAGTATCAACGACTGTCTTAAGATCGTTATCGATCTTGAGTTCACTGAACATTCCCATTGGGGACTTTGCAGTAGTATCACCCACATTCTGAGTTACGAAGTGATTCCATAGTTTCTTGCTACCACCCTCTTCTTTTGTCTCAACATCTGCATACAATACAATGGTGAACATACCTTCAAGTGTGATCTTATCATCTACAAGCTTACCAATGGTCTTCGCTTTCTTCTTACGAGCACCTGTGGAGTCCGTAAGTTCCTCTTCGTGAGTAAGATAGATAACTGTAAGGTCATCACGTAAGTTAGTAGGTGCATTAGCAAGCTCCCAGATATGTTTACCTATCTGTGTAAACTTCTCAAAACCTTTCACCTCTGCTTTACGCATAAACTCGTTAGCAGCACAATACTGCCAATCGTCTATCACTACTGTTTTCATATCAGGCATCTTGTCACTCACATACTGAAGCACCTGCAAAATTGTAGGTACATCATCTGTGCTGTACATATTACCTGAATCAGGTCTTCCTCCTTTCGGAACACGTTTGTAATCTCTACCTTTAGGAAACGGCAATGCCTTTCCTTGTACATTCACAATGTATGTACTCTTAGGATCAAGATTCATCATTGAGGTGCTTTTACCTGCACCTGATGGTCCTACGACCAACACGCCAATTGCGCTCATTCTTCTTAAAATTAAAGGTTCTGTACGTACTGGTAGACCTTTTCTACCTCTGTACTGTCTTCTGATCTCGGCATCTCTTTGAAGTAACTACAGGCACCGTCAAAGAAAAGCGGAGTTCTGATGTTTGACTCACCGTCACGACTCTTAAGTATCAATAATACTCTGAAGTGATCTTGCAATACATCAACACGATAGTTGTCACACTCTTCCATCTGATAACGATCAGGAGCAAACAGACCGAAGACATTATCAGCATCACGCTGTGTCTCTTTGTTGTTTGCAAGACCGTCCAATGATGGCTCAAGTTTCTCATCAATTGATTGACCCTTGAAAGTGTACTGCTTCTTCTCTTTATCTGAACTCTGCTGTTGAACGTTCACAACTATGTTAGCATACTTGTTACGCAGTTCAATGCAGTGCTGAGATGAGAATTTGCTTATCGTCTCGTGTTTTGTAAGACCTCTCTCTGTTCTCAACAGACCGATATGATCTGTGATACAGATGACATACTCATTAGGATCGTTTGGAGTATACGAATCATTGACCTCTTTCTCAATACCGTCAATGGTTATCTTTCGTTTTGTCCAACTACCCCTCTGCTCATTGTATGTCTTCATCGTCTTGAAGATACCTGTAGGATTATGTATGTCATCCACAATGGTCACGTATTTCTCAAGATCAGCAAAGTAATCCTTTGCTTCTTCGATCTTTTGAATCACACTGTCAGGCAGATAGTAGCCTACCTTACCGACAGAACGTAACTCCTTGATGGACACACGCATATTGTGTTTGACGAACAGCCAATATGATATGATGGACATCATGAACTTTTCCTTACTCTCTTCTAAACTAAAATAGAATATCTTCAATCTGATATCCGTCTCAGGGTTCTCCTTGATGAACGTGTAAGGGACGATAACATACAGAAAACGTGCAAGCTTGGACTTACCAACGCCTGAGTTTGCTGTACATATATCGTATGTACCTCGTTCTATACCAGGAAAGAACCTTGATGTTCGTTCAAAAGGAAAAGGAATGCAGTTCACATGTCCTAAAGCAGCTCTTTCCTGTCTCTGTTTTATCTGAGACAGAGCTGCATCAAATATGCCGTCCCCACTTGACATCCTTTTCAGGTTCATCTTCAAGTATAGCATCACAAAGAGAAGCAAGCATGGATGTACCATCTTTGTAAATGAGATATTCGCTTACTTTCATAAACGCATAGTTCTCCTTCGCCTTTGCTTTGACATACTTTTCGGTTGCTTTAAGTATCGTGTCGTTATCATACTGCGGAAACTCAGTTTTGAACTTCCTGAACTTACGTATGATATTGGTCATATTGCCTCTTACGGGATGATTGTTGGTCTTTACACCTTTTGGAAAGAACTCTCTGAACTTATCAGCAAGCTCTTTTATCTCATCAGTAGTAGGTGGAACAAAGTTCCTCTTCTCTCTGAATAGAGCCTTTACAATAGTTCTACCTTTATCGGTTATAGCACCGTCATCACCAACGTAACCAAGACTGTGAAGATAGTTAATATTACAGATATTTCCAACTGTAAATTCAATATTCTCACACAAACCTTTAAGAAAAAAGACCTCATTAGGTGTCATTCCTCTCGCTTCCATCAACTTCACATTTACACCTATTATATCCATTAGTATTTCTTCATTAGTAAACAATTTTTAGATTATTCATCTGTGTTATCATATCAATATCAGGAACATCAACAATTTCATCTTGCATCAACTCCCTTATATGTTCGGCACACGTGGTACCGACACCCTCTCTCATGTTAATAGAGTTTGCAATACCCTCATAGTCATCAGCATCAAGCATATCTGACCAGAGAACATCACTTATCATCTGTAGTGTTACCATAGGTCTTTACAAATTGATCAATGTCCAAATGAGTAATGACATTGAACTCTTCCATAGGAATTGTCTCTGTCATCTTTTTGAACCACTTCTCCTCTTGTGTACCGACTGTAACAAAGATGAACACGCTTCCTTTCTTGTTTCCGTTCTTACGCAATCTGCCTATACGCTGTATCATATCTATGGAACTACTATAGTATGACATCATTATCACGTTGTCTGCTCCTTTGAGGTTTGCACCCTGCTTGAGCATCTTGAACGAACCGATGGTACGTATATTACCTTTGTCAAATCTATTGCGGAGGTCAAAGTTCAACTCATCACGCTGTTTCTTTGTCTCACCTTTCTTTGCAGAACGCACCACATTTGCAGTAACCTTCTCAAGTGTGGACAGATCATTATTGAATATGATCGTCTTACCCTTGATGATCTTATTCAACTGCTTAGTAGCCTCTACCTTAGAAGGAAGTGAATACAAAAGTTTTGAGCGTTTCATCATAGATGATTTTACCAAGTAATCCTTCTTACTATATACACCCTGCCAGAACAGGTCATCAAGATACTTGTAGCTACGTGCTTCAGTTGTCTTGAAAGGATTCTTCTTGCTGCCACCATCTATGTTACGAGTACTCTGATCAAGTCTATGATAGATAACGTGTATATCAAGCTGTCTTGATGTACCCTCACGTTGACCTGCACCTACATCGTATGTAAAACATACAGGTGCTATGTCATCCAAGAGTATCTCTTTGTTGACCTCTACATCATCTATCACATAGGTTCTATCAGACTTTACCGTAGCACTCAGACCAAGTATGCGCTTACACTTGTTATTCTTGTAGAACTGCACATATACAGGACTCATTGAATCGTGTATCTCATCGCATACTGCAAGATCAAATGACTTGCGTCTCCACTTACAAGCAGACTGATAACAGGCAAACTCAAGGTTTACATGCTCACGTACATCAACACCGAATGCAGACTTGAACTTATCAATATCTACATTGAGATCGTGTTCACGCTGTGCAGTCTCTGCAAGAAATACGACATCACTACCCTTTGGTAATGATGCCATACAGTCAAGCGCAAGAAACGTTTTACCCATACCTGTCGCAAGTTCTACAGTACCTAACTGATCACAAGCCTCCCAAGCTTCTTTCGCCTGGATACCTATTGCACGTTTCTTTTCGTCTATTTTCATAATTGCTCCAATATTTTATTACATTCTTTCAGGTAATATTCAAAATTGAGATCATACGGTCCATCAAATGCTCTATTGAACATTGTCACATTATGACCTGCTTCTATGTATGACACACGCTCTTTTTCAACTTTTACATCCTCTACTATATCAAAGATATTAAGCTGATTTGCAGGTTCAAGCTCAAGAATGTCCTTCTTGTTTTCATCAGGTGGCAGGATCTTACGCAATCTTACACCATCATTACTTACAAAATATCTGTTTGTCTTTTGAACTGGAACTATCGTATGACTTCCATTAACAAGTGATTCTGTTTCATACTTTGCCCCTCCTCTTGCTCGAACACTACCGCAGAAATCATAGATACCATGTGCTTTCACACCAAGGTCATCATAATATTCTGTTGTCATATGTTCAAGTAATGTCTGTGAAGGACTTACTCCGAATATACATGCACGTGCTACAGCAATTGCCACAATTCTATGTGACTGATCCTTATGCCATGCTTTATCTATCTCAAATGCACCCTTGAACTTATACTTGTCATCAGTTGTAACAGCTATATAGTTGTTTACATCTCTGATGAACATGCTCTTGTAGTGAGCATCTTCAAGCACAAGACCTGTGAGTTCTTCCCACTTCTTCATCAATGTCTGCACAATACTGTACTGATCACGTGGCATTCTAACGGTGATACCGTCTGTGTTTGCCTGAAGTAGTACAGCATCTGTTGATGTAAGTACCCACTCTGTCAACATACTGAGCAGTAACTGCCCGTTGACCGTAATGAACATTGTGAATTTGGGGTCATAAAGATACGAATAAATATCATTTGATTTACCGTACACACCATTCAATGCGATCTTTAATCCATAATTCTCTGGAGTTCCTTTCGCAAAGGTTTTACGTGTCTCAAATATAGTTTCGTATACTTCACAGAACGCATCACCTAAATGTAGCGGTGCTTTCTTATTGCGTATAGCTAAGTTAGGATAGTATGACTGCACATCGATATCATATATCATATGCTGTTCATCCTCGTGATACGAACCGCTTTCTCTACAGGCATGTATACCACCTGTACCGTAATCGTATGGTACACCTCTGAATACCATCTGATGTTTCAGGTCACCTTTAGTATCACGTACTATGGTGTTCTTGAACTTGTCAAGTACAGAACTGAACTCTGGTGTATCGAACTTCACATATGGCAGAATGATATCATTGAGATCCAATCCTCCGTTACGATATGTACGCATCTTACGTATCTCCCAATGTGGGATACCCATTTTCTCAGTAATGAATTTGAGAATGATCTCGCTACCTATCTTTGGATCATTTGCATCATATAACTTAAGGTTATACGTGCTACTCAATCCTTTACGCAGGTCTATCTCTTTGCTTGAAGCAAGAGCAAACTGCTTTGTAGCTGCTACATCGTGATGACAATAGTCAAGCACGGTCTTTACATCACTCTGTTCAATGAAGGTTCCTGGAGCAAATGGAAGATCTTCCACGTTGTCCATTCGCATAGCGATCTCAATATGTTTGAGACCACAAGCTTTAGCCTTATTGTTGAAGTGATGTAATAGATACAGATCGAACTGTGGTATGCGTATCTCGCTGTCTTTAAACCAAGGTTTATCGTTGCTATTGATGAGCTGTTCAGAGTATGTATATATACCTATGCATGTCTTAGCAGGTGATACATCACGATACATACCGAACATATGATGCAATACAGGATAATCGTATCCTTTATTGTTAAAACCCATCATTGCAATACCATCAGCCATCCTATCCAAGAATGCACCTAATGTGTTGACATCATCAGAGGCGTGAAGAACGTATTCATAACGCTCATCACCCTCTAACGAATGTCCTACATAGATGAACAAATTCGGATACACCTCAATGTCACCTACCTCTATTCTCATGTTGCTACTAAATCCAATATAGGTTGTATATCTGACAATTTGAAGTTAGATCTATTGGCTATTTTTCTGACAATTTCATCATTGTCTTCAAACATCTTTAACATTCTAATATCATCAGAATGGTCATCAAAGTAAGCTACCATTGCTTTCAAATGATGTATCCTTTGAACAAGATCTTTAGTACTTGATCTCATTGATGGTATATTGTGAATGTCAAACATCTCACACAGCTCTATCTTCGGTACATTAGTATGCTTATGATCAGGATCTTTAACACCTTTGATATTTACATCAATAGAATCGTAATCATAATTGTACACGTGATATAATGTACCTTCATTGTCCGTGCCTACATCTTTGATATAACCTACAGTCTTACCACTCAGATCACTTATAAAGTCATACTTAAGATCATATAACACTACACCCTGCTTTAATTCATAAAGCATATACAAAAAACTATATATCTCTTTCTCGTTCATAGTTACTTGGATTTAGTTACTTTTCTGAATTTTCTAGCAGGATGAAAATGTCTTGTCCTGCTATCGTCTGATGTAGGATAGAAAGAGATATGATCTCCACTGACTTCCTTCACTTTGTACCATTGCATTGATAATCTTTTCTTCTTAGGATTCAATGATCTGATGGTCTTTTCACCGACTATCTCATCACGAACAAGCCTTGCTTCACGCATGGAATTGTTGTACTTTTTGATAGTGATGTCATCTGCAGTATCATTATCTTCTATCTCAATAGGCTTACGCTTTTTCTTTGAGATGATAGAAGGTCTTTTGTAAGGGTTCTTACAATAAGGTGCTAAGATTATACTGCTTTCAATACATACTACTGTATCCCCTTGTTTAAGAGGATTGTTATCAATATCAACTGTCATGTTTTAGTTTTTGATATTGTTGCCCGAAATCAGTCGGGTACTGTTATTAGAATTTACGAATGATCTCACCTTTGCCGTAGTGTTCCAATGTCACATAGTTGAATACGCTTCCAGACTCTCCTGTAAGCTCTACTCGTTGTGTTTCATTGTTCAACTCACGTACAAAAATGACAGTATCATCGGTTGTCTTTCTGACACCGAGTACTTTCTGACCAGTTACAGGTGATATAACTAAACCTACTTCTGTTGTCATTGTACTTGATTAAAAGATGTAACGTATCTGATTCCACGGTATAATACATCCGTGTAAATCTTTAAACACAGCAATCATATCAGATTTTAGATCTGCTTTGTATCGTATGTTCTTACCTCCGTATTCAGAGGTCTTTGCTTCCTGAACATCAGGTGTCCATAGAAGGTCTTCTCCTGGTAGACCGTGATTCATATTGTATATATGCTTGTTCTCGTTGTGTGTGAGGAAGATAACCTCCGCTTTTACACACTCTTTGTTGTCAACAAGCTCATCTACAAGATGAAATAGTTCTACATAATCATCCTCCCAACCATCATAGTATAATACAGGTGAGAAGTTCAAATGTATATCATAACCTGCAGCTATGAATCTATCTACAGCACGTAATCTATCTTCTATGCTTGCAGTTTCAGGTTCAAGTATTGAACTTATCTTCTGCGGCATAAGACTGAATCGTATACGTACCTTACCTTTAGGGTCAAAAGTAAGAAATCTATCAGGAACTATCTTAGTTGCAAGTGTTGCCTTTGCTACAGGGTGGTCTCTGAAGAATGTGAATATCTTCTCCCACTCGTGATGCTTGGCATGTAATGCAAAGTCTTCATTGCAAGCAATATCGTATGTTACATACTCAGGATCTGTTTGATTCGGCTTATCTACCGTTGCAAAGAATGCATGATTGTTGATCTCTGTAAGTATGTCATTCGTATTGGTTGCAACATCAAGTCCTTCAGGCTTGTGACGTTTCATATAGCAGTAGCTACAGTTGAGGAGACATCCGTACCCGAAAGAAGGTGATATGAAATCACTGCTTCTTCCAGATGGACGTATCTTCATACTCTTTCTAATCAGTTTCTTCATCATAGACAAGAAGATCTGATAGTAAAATCACCGCACATACAAACATCATCATGTATGCAAATGCTTTACTGGCAGGTTGATCACACATAAGATTGTAATAAAACTGTGCTGTTAACCCTATTGACATTACAAATGTTAACGTTCTAAACAGAAAGTTCCATAGAACGGTAACATAATAATTACTTCCTTCGTTTCTTGTATCCATACTACATTCGGTAGTAACTGGAACGTGTTGTAAAATGTTACTTTCATCTTTCATAATTTTTTATAAGATGATGTATGCCTACTCTATTCAAGATTTTCAGCTTCCTCTTATTTGTTTTGGTTTAGTGTATTAAAAATCATACAGGCAATAGCCTGCCTTGTATGACCGCTTACATAGTTGTACACCTATGTAATTCAGAACCAGCTTGACTTTCCAGGTTCTTACTGTTTAGTGAGATGAGGGTCTATCTCATCACGGAGGGTTACCAACGCATGACCGCTATTTTACATGCGTCTGAGACAGTTGATCGTTGTCAAGAGTGTATACCACAACTGTCTATGATTAGCACCATCTTTCAATGGTCTAGCTGCCAACTCCTCAGTGATACGTATCCCGCAACTTAATGCATCTTTGTTTCATCCCTCTCAAATGGCATTTCAAGGGTACACTGGATAAACTTATTCGGTAAACTAATCCACCTATTTCGTTTATCTTCTTTTAGTGATTGGTACTGAGCTTTCCAAAGTACTAACGTTCTCAATCACAAGGTCGTAGGTTTGACCTTTAATTCAACAAATTGCTTTCTTTCTTTGTCTTTTCATAATAGTACACACTCTCCTGTGTGTGTTGGATGCTGCAGCATCTGATTGTTACTATCTATACAACTTGTTGTTTTACTCTATTCTAATATTTTTCCAAGTGTATAAAACGTATACATATGCGTTACAAAATCGTCTTCATGAACAACACTGTCTTTTACAGGTTCAGGTAAAGCTTGACCTCTGTAAATATCAACTATTTTCCTGCGAGGAACATAAGAAGTTGATAAAGTAGTAACGCTGATTATGACCGTATCACCTGGATTCACACGGTCATCTTGAGGAACATCATATACGAATTTAAATTCGACATCTTCATATTCCATTGTTTTTGAACATCCTGTCAATATTATGACAGATGTCAATATGATAATCAAGTATTTCATTTTATTGTAATTAAAGATTTTAAAATAAGAGAAGGTCAATCGACCCTCTCTATATAATCTTGTTCTGTCAACACATCAAAGGTAATATAGTACAGATCTGAATCAAAGTTCTCATCAAATCTATAACCTAACCCGTGCACAAGTTTACCGTTACACATCATCAGATCCTGACAAGTGATACCTATTGCTTTATAATAGGTAGGTCTGCTTACTGACTCAAGCCATGCTTCTTCTGAAGATACATCAATGATAGGCTTTGCTATCACAACAACTTCAAGCAAGAAATCTTCTGTGTATGTAAACGGTTCTGTTTCTATGTCCAATACAAATGACATAGTATTGATGTTGTCTTGCTCATAAACATCAATGATGAATAAACCTGGTTCTGTATCTTTTGAGCAAGACACCAATGGCAGTAATAAACTAAGAATTAAGTATTTCATTTTATTGTAATTAAAAGGTTTGAAATAAGAGAAGTCATTTGACCCCTCTTACAATTAATCACTCATGTCAACGTGAAGTATCTCACGTGTAAGATGATTGACGTATACCATATTGGTGCATCTGAAACTGTACAACGAACAGTCTATTTCTTCAGCACCTATAATAGGGTCAAGTGGTTTACTGAAATCAGCACCACTGTTTGACCATCCTATGTCTTTGTAACCATGTTGGGAAATAAGAGAGCTGATGTAGCTCTCATTATCTCCTCTGTTGAAATTAGGTCTTGCCATCATATTACAGCTCGTTTGAAGGTATAACTAATGACACAAAGAACGCAAAGAACACACAGAATGATGTGAATACACCATATACTTCTGAATGTATTGCATCAAGCCAATTAAAGTAACCTACAGTTAATAGCCACATCGCAGTGACTATTAACATAGGTGATGAACTAATACCGATGAACAGTAAGAATCTTTTAGCTATTGTTTCCATCTTATGCTACTTTAAAATATTTTTCGTGTAATTGATTTGCTTTTTTATCAGACCTTTCAACATCTTTTTCAAGATTCTTTTCAAGATAGATTATCTCTTCAAGAATAGCTTTGATCTCTTTAGGAGCCAATGAATCTTTAACAACAAAGGCTAAGTTGACCTGAACACCTTGAAAATCATCTTTAAGTATTGTAAACACTGATGCATCAAGGTTTACTTTGCCTTCAGTGTTGTGACTTATTCTAAATGATAGTGCTCTTAATGATTCACTAAGACAATTTGCTGCTGCGTCCCAGAATCGTGTTGGAAATGTGTAAGTAAATTTCATTGTATAGTATTGTATAAATTGTGCAATAAGTTGATAGGTCTATTGCTTAACCTTATGTAGAAACAAGAGAGCGATCAACGCTCCCTTGTAATAATATCAGGTCTTTCGTGATGTTCCCACCACTCACTACCGTCATACTCTCCGCGAGTACACCAAGTACCGTCTTTAAACCAGATAGTACCGTATAATTCCTGTGCTCCGTAACCGTTATCATATTCAAAGTTCATAAAGTCTTTGAAATCTTCAAATTCTTCAGGAGTATAATCAGGATAAAGAGTATAACTCTTAAGATTATCTTCATCCCAACTGAAATCAGAGTGCTGTACAGTAATAGCTTGGATCTCATTAATAAACGGTTCTATTTCTTTAAGCGCATTCATAATGTATGAATTAAAGGGTTTATAAAATATATATTGACAAGTGATAATGCCAATGACACGCCAAACAGTCATTGTATTGCAATGGTCGATTCAGGCCTGACCATACATTATTACTTGAGAATTATTGTAAAGTAAGTGTTTGCCAGAGTTACATAAACGGATCGTTGCCTGTCCATTTTTACATTATCCCTCAAATTCTCCTTGCTAAGTCCATCAGGGCACCTAGATGTATGGACTCCTGTCTGAGAGCAAACATAACTCTGGCTTACACTTGTTTGGGGTTTTTACATTCCGCTCCCCACGGCTCTGCACGAACGTATTCGGAATTTTACCGACCTTATGACGTGTTAAAAATGGATAGTTATTTATATGGTCTTCTCTATCCCAGCGACCTGGCTCTTTAATTTATATTATCGCAGTGATGGCTTGTTTATATCTGCGAGGGTTAATAAAGCCACCCTGATTTGGTGGATTTAAAGAAGGTCACACCCTCCGAAAAGGAATGCGACCGACTAAAGTATTTTACCATCCAAAATAGTATTGAACAGAAGTATCATCATTTAATGAGTTGATAAATGAAAAAGAATATTGCTGGTGCAAACAACACCAACAGATCAAAGTATGATTGTTTGTCTTTGTGTTTCAAAGCTATTGTATTAGTCGGTTAGAAATTAAAATGTTATTTTCTGTTGCCAAGCATAACTGCTCCGAACCCGCTTTTCAGCTGTTCAATTGTGGATATTCAGACAGAATCTTCTGAACACTGTTAGGATAATATTTCATATCCTTTAAGTATTCAGTGAAATCTTCTAAAGTGTAGAACCTTGAATCACAATGCTCAATATCAGCATCATAATCGGTATACACTTCAGTGATTCCGTTATCTCCATAGTAGTCTGCAATGTAATCTTCCAATGCATATTTGTTCTTGAAAGAATCAAACCAGATTGAACCATATTCTCTGGTTACTACAATGTAGATATAACCGTCTTCATATTGCTTTATCTTTGTATTGATATCACGCAATGAATTGGTCAACTCTGCCTTTATATCCAATAACTCTTCTATTTGCATAGTAGATTATAGATTAAAAGGTTAATAAAAAGTGCAAGGACTGCTTACCCTTGCTGTACCGTTATCACGGTTGACGACACTGTTGGTATAAGATGACCAGTCTAACAGCAAATTGACAACGACCAAATAAGAGTTTTTTAGGTAGCGACCCTACGGAAGTTAGACAGGTCTAACACTCATAACCTTTTTGTACCACTCTGCATTTACACGGACTTGTGACCGTTGAACTATGTTCAGTTGCATTAATACAGGAGAGATTAAGGTTCTCTCCAAATACCTAAGATTTCTGTTGCCAAGAAAGTGATTTGGTGTTCACTTACTCCGAATCTGATTCAATACATCACACTAACTATGCGTTAGTGTTAATGATGTACTCAACAAGAGTTACTACTCCGTTGACGATAACAAATGTCTTCATAGTCGGAAGCATAGTTATATTGTGAACAACGATACACCTGTTCACACGGTGCTAAAAGTCTATGTATTTAGATACATAGTAGGAAACTATTGTATACCCAAAAGGGTAGAAAAGCAGCTTGGAGTTGCTGCTCTTCTAACACTGACACACATTTACCGTAACAACTCCTTTCGGTCTGTGTGTTTGCATCATATAGATGCACTGGCTCAAACGGCAGAAGCCGCTGAGGGAACCTTAGATGGTTCTCTCAACGTTCTGCGTACCGCCCTTACCTTTCGCGTGAATCAGGTAGAACTGCTCAGTCTTGCCCTCTGCGTTCTCTCTTTCGCAGAGAGTTACGAGCAATTCTTCTGCTTCAACTGCAGCCTCTGAAACAGCTGCAATTGTGTTACCTGCGTCATCAGCCGCGAACAACTTGTCGGTTTTCGGGCTGCGAACAAACGCGATACTCTCGGTGCCTTGACTCGCTTTGAATTGTGCGACAGTTAGGACTTCATCTGTAAACTTTAGCTCTTTACTCATAGCTTTGATAATTGTGAAAAGTTCGGCAACGGGACTATTCCCGCTGCTAAAATTTAGTAGTGGCTTTTTGTTATGGAGGTCATCACACGCAGCTACTCAAAAAAATTTTAAAAAAAAATTTTAGAAAAGACTTGACAAACGCTCTTTGATGTATTAGTTTTGTATTGTCTCGTTTGAGAATGCAGTATCTAAGACTGCGCAACCCCGTAAGGTTGATCAAATGGGACGTTATATACCTCTTAGTTGTGTCTTCAGGTAACCACTCCTGTTGGTTCAGGTAAATATTGATATACTCAAAAACTTCGATGTAGGTATAAGGTCTGAGTTTTTGACTCGCAAAAGCGAGTGTTTTTACGAGGTGAATTTCAAAATGCAAAAAAAAATGGGAGAGGAAGGCATTGAAGATAGAATGGAGCACGAGTTTGAATATCCAAGATATAAGTTTACAAGAGAACTTATAGTTGAGGATGAGCAGGAACTTGTGCTAATTACGTATTCTTCTTTTGTATTTACTCCCAAAGAAGGACTTATGGAAGTTATGCTTGAAGGTAGGTATACTTATCATGGGGATAAGGATGTAGATGTAGAGGTTGTACTTAGTCTGGAGTTTCACGAGAAGTGTTATGATATTTATATGGGGAATCAAGATAAAGGTGATATAAGTATGGGTTCTGAAAGGTTTGAATAAAATTTTTTTACCCTTATTTGTAATGAAATTTATTAGCATTCTTGACATGTCCTGTTATTTGTATTATATTTGCATGAAATCATAGAGATATGGAGAAGGTATATAATTTAAAAGCTACCGAAAGAGCGTTCTTTAATATGTATGTTGAGTTGATGACTGTGCAGTCGCCTATTAACAAACTTCGTAAGCAGGAAAGGCAAGTTCTTGCTGAGATCATGTATCAGAACAGTAATTTAGCAAAGGATTATAGGAATCCTGAAGACCCAAAGAAATGGAGGGAGTTACTTTCCTACGAGCGTAAGCAAGAAATGGCAGACGCTGTAGGTAAGATGTCAGAGGCAAGCTTTGCAAATTGTTTAAGCTCTTTGAGAAAGCATGGATTGCTGAATGCAGATAACTATTTGCATGAAAGGTTGAGAGTGTATCCAAGTGAGAAGAATGGTATTGTTTTCAATTTTACAATAAGAAATGCAAAATGAGTTATTTGATAGGTTGCTTAAGGAAGTTGCTAAAGAGCATGGTATTGCAGTGCCGATCATTGAACGTGCTTGGAAGAATCAGTTCAGGGTTGTCAAAGATACGATCAGTAGTAGCGATAGAGAAGATATTGAAAGTTTTAAAACGGTATATATAAGGCATCTTGGTAAGTTTGTTCCAAGAGTTGCAGAGATGCGTTATATGAATAATAGAGATGATAAACGAGATAGTTGAGGGTTGGAAGAATTACATTGTTAAGACTCCACTTGTAGAGGCTGAAGCAAAACGTAGGGCAGCAATATGTGCCTCATGTGAGCATGCAAAAGATGATATGGGTATTCCTAGATGTGGGATATGCAACTGTCCTCTTGCAATGAAGACAAGGAGTATGAAGAGTGAGTGTCCAAACCCTCAAGATAAAGGAGGACCAAAATGGTAGAGTATGTTCTGAATGTTATTGAGGATGGAGAGCTTACCGATGTTATAGAGGGAGCAGATGATATTCGCAAGTTTATTGCGGATAAGGAGGATGTTGTAGATCCTAATAGGATCATGGAAACAATGAACAGTTATACAGAGGACATTTACGATGATGAGTGAAGAGAAGGTCACAGAGAGTGGTATTGTGTATTTTGAGTACCCTGTAGAGGATAGGATACTTAAGATGTTTGTAAGCAATTCACCCTCAAGACTTGAAGAGGAGACGCACGAAGAGTATAAAACGAGAAGAAAAATAAATCGTGGCTCTATGAAGCGTTTTAAGAGAGGGAGGATGTTGTGGAATCCTTATATTCTTGGTAATAGTAAGGGTTTGCAGCATAACGAGAGAAATCGTGAGACGGTAACTGCTTTTATTGAGCAGATGAAAAAACAACAAGAAGAGAATAATGAGCAAGAAGATGTTGAAGAGTGAGGATATCAAGTGTACACCGCTTGGTAGTAAGATGATCGTACGTGCGTATCTTAAACCGAAGAGTATCATATTGGGTCTTGATAATAAGGAGATCGTTCCTTGTGTTGAGATCATGAAGGTAGGTCCTGATGTCAAATATGTGAAGGAAGGACAATGGTGTTTAGTGCGTGATAATGTACAACCTGGACAGTTCAAGTATGGAGAGGAGTTGTTTTACTTCTTTCAAGAGCATGATGTACAGGTAATGTTCGATGAGAAGCCTGACTATGAGGTTATCATAGGTACTGATACGAGTATTGTGAGAGATCTTACAGAGTATGTGAAGATTGATAAGTTGTCAAAGGTAAAAGCTAATATTACTGAGAAGGATGAAAGCGAGGTGCTTACTGAGAGTACTTCTATTTTAGATCCTGACGGAAATCCAATAGGATAATGAAGCATATGTTTGAGATGGACGAGCAGGGAGAACTTAGTATCTCCCCGCAGATCCTGATGATAAAGGAGTTTGCAGAACTTGCCAAGAAAAGAGGTAAGAGAGGGAAAGCACGATTGAATGCTGAACTTTCTGCCATTTGGTTTTTTGTGGATATGCGTTCTCCGTATATGCGAATGGATGAGGAAGAAAGATGGAGTTATATCAAAGAGGATGTGCTTTATATGTTTCCTGATTGGGAGGTTGACCAACACATCAATGCTTGTATAGATAAGTATAGGGAGATGAGTAGGACACGTTCAATGGATACGCTGGAGTCTGCTTGGAAGGCACAGACGGAGTTGGACAACTTTCTTGGTAATGTGAATCTGAATGAGCGTGATAACAATGGTAAGCCTGTGTTCAACGCAAAGCAGATAATGGATATGATAAACTCTTTGCCTAAGACTGTTAAGTCGTTGCAGGATACGCAGAGATTAGTGGAGACTGAAGTGGCTGAGAACCTGATACTGAGAGGTGGAAGGGAGAAAGCTGAATTTGAAGATGAAGAACTCAACCCAGACTGATACACACGAAGAGAGGTCATTACTTGACAGCTTACGTTTCGATGTGAGTGTGCGTATAAACTCGTTGGAAGATGAGGAGTTACGTGCAGATATCATTCAGGCTATTGATGAGATACCTTTTGTTTACAATATGTTGTCAAGTAACAGACCTTACGCAAAGGATCTGCCAAAGGATGACGATGGTAAGATAGAGGTTGATATTACATCTCCACATATCCTTGAAGATATGGACTTCTTCAGGGAGAGAGCATTGTATTTTAAGAAGTACGGTAAGTATACCGACTTGGTTCCCAATAGATTTCCGTCTTCACGTTATATGAAGTTTTGGAGAGAGGAACAGCGTAGATGTAGAGAGGGTCTGATACGACCTTCTGATGGTGAGTGGATACCAGGCTATTATTATTGGTATCTGAATTACTGTCCGATACTGATGACACAGGAGGTACCACAATCTACAGAGGAGTTAGAAAAGCAGGTAGGCAACATAAAGGCTGACCGTGTAGAGGACTTTCCGAGAGTATGGGACAGTGATTATCTATGGTATCATTATGTAGAACAGGCAGAACAGCGTGGTATGCACTGTGGAAACTTGAAAACAAGGGGTAGAGGCTACTCGTTCAAGGGTTCTTCTATGGGTACACGTAATTATTACCATTTTAAACGTTCAAAGTCTTTTGCGATAGCATCGGAAGGTGAGTATCTGTACGATGATGGTATCTTATCTAAAGCATGGGACACACTGAACTTCATAGATAACCATACACCGTGGAGAAAGTCACGTGATTATGCAGATAGGAACGACCACAAGAGGGCATCCTACAGAGATCCGAGAACAAAGACGGAAAAAGGTATAAAGACCGAGATAATCGGTGTATCTACCAAAGGTCAGCCAGAACGTGCAAGGGGAAAGAGGGGTAAACTGCTTTTGTTTGAGGAGGCAGGAAAGTTTCCACACCTGAAAAAGACATATGCGATTGCACGACCTTCGGTTGAGCAGGGTAAAATGACATTCGGTACCATTGTAGTATGGGGTACAGGTGGTACAGAGGGTGCTGACTTTGCAGGTATGCGTGAATTGTTCACTAAACCTGATGCATATAATATTTATGCGTTACCGAACGTGTTTGACCGTAATATGCCACAGGGTACAGTGTGCGGTTACTACTGCGGTGAGTATATGAACCGTGAAGGTTGCTACGATGTAGATGGTAACTCTGATATTGTAAAGGCATTGATAGAGGTTTTTGATGCACGTGCAGTTATTGCGACCAGTACAGACGATCCTAACGCTTTGATACAGGAAAAAGCTGACCGTTCCATCACACCGCAAGAGGCGATGATGAAAAAGGAGGGTCATCTGTTCAATGTAGAGGATATGCGTATACATCTTGCGGAGGTGGAGACAAATCCTAAGAAATACACAGATGCTACATGGAAGGTCAAGCTTTACTTTCAAGATGGTGAGGTAAACTGGAAACTGAGCGATAATTACCCGATACGACAGTTTCCTGTTATGGATGTCAAGGATCTTGCCTCGTGTGTAGAGATATTTGAGCATCCTGTTGAGATAGATGGTCATATACAGCCAAATGTCTATATAGCAGGAGCTGACCCTTATGATGATGATATGTCGGTCGGACCATCATTAGGGAGTATTATCATAATGAACCGTCTAACAGGTAGGATAGTCGCAGAATATACAGGTCGTCCAAGAACGGCAGAGGAGTTCTACGAGATATGCTACCGATTGATGAAATATTACAATGCACGTTGCAACTATGAGAACAACAAGAAAGGTATGTTCCAATATTTTGATAGAATAAATGCAACGTATATGTTGTGCGATACACCTGGGATATTGCGTGATATGCAGATCACAAAGAGAACAGGTTACGGTAACTTTGCAAAAGGTACGCATACGACAAAGGCTGTCAATGGATGGAGAAACAGTCTGATAAGGTCGTATCTTATGGAGCAAGCTTACGGAAAAGAAGAGGGAGAGAGGAACTACAGTACGATAGTATCACCTGGAATGCTCAGAGAGCTGATAGCGTATGATCCGTATGTAGGAAACTACGATAGGATTTCTGCGTTAGGTATGGTGTTGATTTATCGTGCTGACCTTGAGAAGTATGGCATAGAAGAAGAGGGTTTTATTGATAATAACGAAAATCGAAAACAGATTGATCCGTTCTTTCTTAGAAATAGAAGGAGCATGTCTGAAAGATTTATTCCAATGGAAGTAGATGAAGACAGGATCAGTATCAGAGAACGTATTAGAAGAAGATGACACTAGGACAAGAAGAATTTCCGTTTCAGAAAAAGACAGAACGGCAAAAAGATAAAAAGTGGGCAGAAAGTTGTGTAAGAGCAGCTTCTGACATGGGACTTTACACGGGTAGTTTCCGTGATGACTATTATGAGATCCGTACAAACATGGATCTCTACAATAATATACTTAACACAGATGATATGTTGAGTATGTGTGACCCTTTTGGTATTAACAACAATGATTTTCCATTTGAACCGCAACACTACCCTGTAGCAAACAGTAAGATAAATCTACTGCTTGGTGAGGAGATGAAGCGTAAGTTTGATTGGAAAGTACGTGTCATTAATCAAGATGCTGTAACTGAAAAGGAGCAGGATATCAAAAAGATGATCAATGATCAGTTTCTTGAGTTTGTGATGTCTAAGACACCGCAGGATCAGATGGCTGAGAAGATACAGGAACTTGATAACTACCTAAGATATGATTATCAGGACATACGTGAGAAACGTGCTACGGATCTACTTAATCATATAATGGAGAAGGAGAACCTGAAGTACAAGTGGAACATGGGATTCCTTGACGGTCTTGTTGCAGGTAGAGAGGTGTATGCACTTGACATTGTAAATGGTGAACCAAGAGTGCGTAAGTGTAACCCTGCAAACGTGCGTATCATACGTAAGGGTCAGTCACCTGATATTCAGGATGCAGATATTATTCTTGAGTGGGGTTATCATTCAAAGGGTAATGTGGTAGATGACTACTCTGATTATCTTACAAGTGATGAGGTCTCTGAAATAGAAAGAATGGGTGTTACAATGAACTCAGGTGCTGACGAAGCAGTAGCACAGGGTAGAGAACCAGATCTTGTAGCAGGTACGTTCAGTATGATCGAAGATGCAGATGGTAATCTTACACCGTCAACTGCAACAGCAGATACGTTACTATCTCCTATCAGTGAGGATGGTGCTGTTCTTGTTACACGTGTAGTGTGGAGGTCTTATCGAAAGATCGGTAAACTAAAATATTATGACCGTAAGACAGGTGAGCAGCTATACAGATTCGTTGATGAGTTCTACAAACCACGTGTTGAGCGAGGTGAGGAGATTGAGAAATACATTTGGGTAACTGATTGGTGGGAAGGTACACGTATCGGTGAGAGTATCTTTGTTAAGATGCGTCCGTTTCCTGTAAAGGCATACGGTATCAATAACCCTACAGGTACATTGTGTCCATATGTAGGTGGTGACTATACACAGGAAGGTGAGCCGACAACATCATTGATGGGTCGTATGAAGCCTTACTCTTACTACTATGACTTCTTGATGTTCAAACAATGGGAAACACTTACTAAACATAAGGGAGTTGTAGGATACTTGGATCTTGCAATGATTCCTGAAAGTTGGGAGATAGAGGATGCACTCTACTTTGCAGATAAGATGGGATGGTTACCGATAGATTCTTTTAAAGAAGCACGTAAGGGTGCAGCTACTGGAACGATTGCAGGTAACATGAATGCCAATAGAAGCCCTATGAACTTTGATATGGGTAACTATCTGCAGCAGAACATGTACATTCTTAACTTTATTAAAGAAGAGATCAGTAACATCTCAGGTGTAAGTCGTCAGAGAGAAGGTGCTATCTCAAGTAGTGAGCTTGTGGGTAACACGCAACGTTCTGTAATGCAGTCATCGCATATCACTGAACTTTACTTTCAGTTTCACGATAGAATAAAGGTTGCGGTATTGAAGGCAGCACTTGAAGTTGCAAAACACGCATACAGAGGACGTAAGATCAACGTACAGTACATTACAGATGATATGTCTCAGGTGCTTTCTGAGATAGATGGTAATGCGATACGTGAGATTGATTACGGTCTTACTGTGAATAATAGTCTTGAATACTCTCAAATGCAACAGATGTTGATGCAGTTAGCACAGGCAGGACTGCAGAATGATAAAGTGAACTTCTCTCAGATTATGGATATTATGACAGATCCGAGTATCAGTTCGGTGAGACGTAAGATCGAAACTGCTGAACGTCAGAAGTTGCAGGAGCAACAACAACAGATGCAACAACAGCAAGAACTGCAAGCACAGCAACAACAAGCAATGCAGCAGGTTGAGCAGATGAGACAGGAAGGAAATAAACAGGCAGAGCAATTCAAAGCAGATATTGCAATGCAATTAGAGAAGGTAAGGAATGATGGGAAGATTGAACTTGAAAGAGTAAAAGCTGAACTTCAGAGAGACCTTAAGATGACCGAGAGTTCAGATACTCTCATTAAAACAAAAGCAGATGTTGAGAAACTCTCTAAGGAATTGCAACACGAGGCACAACAAAATGAGCTTGATAGAGAATCTAAAGAGGAAATCGAAAGGATGAAATCTGAAAAGTCTATAAAGTAAAGGTTGTTAAACTAGAAGAGGGTATTGACATCAGATATTAATTGACTTAATTTTGTAAATTAGAAATGGAGTTTCAAAACAACGAAAACGATTTAGGTTTTAGCTTTGACATCGATGGTGTCGAAGATGCTGGAACCTTTGAGATTGAATTAAAGGAAGACGCACCAAGCTCTGCTGCAGACGCTGCCGTAAAATCAGCGAATACTACAGACGGTGAAAGCACTGAGGCAGAAGATGCTACTTCCGATGCAGGTACATTTGAGGTCACATTGAAAAATGCGATCAGTGGTTCCGAAAAGGAGGGAGATACCACATTCACTTTACCTGAAGATAAGCCGTCCTCTGACAGTGCTCCCTCTTCTCCTCATCTCTTGACGAGGCTTGCCTCGGCACTCCAAAAGGACGGTGTTCTTACTGGTGTAACTGAGGAGGACATCAAGGACGTAGATATTCCAAAGCTTGCTGAGATGATCAAAGGTACCATTAAACAGAATGAGTACTCTGATCTTGATGACCGTACAAGACAGGCACTTGATGCTATTCGTGCGGGAGTTCCACTTGAGAATGTTGTAAAACATCATAATGCGGAAACCAAGCTGGCAGACTTCACAGAAGATCGTTTTATTGAATCTGATATGGATGATGAAGATGTTGCCGATACTAAGAAGAATATCCGACAGAATCTTATCTATAATGATCTTATAGCCCGTGGTTATTCACAGGCAGATGCTGAAAGACGTACTCGTCAATCATTCAACTCAGGTGATGATGAGGCAGATGCAAAACTTGCATTAAGCAGTCTTAAAAGTATTGCAGCACAAAGAAAACAAGCAGAGATCGAACAGGCAAAACAGACTCAACAACAACACGAGAACTCTCGTCAGGATCTTTTTAAAAGAGTTGCTGAATTGAAAGAAGTTCTTCCTGGTATGCCTGTTAACGAAGAAACTGCAAAATGGATGGCAGAAGCAATGACAAATCCTACGGGTAGGAATGAAAACGGTCAGTTGCGAACCACCGTAAGTGATAAACGTAGTGAGAATCCGTTCAATTTTGATACGCGGTTGCACTACTTTATTAAAATGGGTCTCTTTGACGAGAAACCTGACTTGTCCCTCTTCACAAGACGCTCTATGAGCAGTGCTGTAGAGGAACTTGAAAAGAGCCTTTCAACTGAAGGGATCTATGAAGCAGGGAGGGGAGCTTCCCTTGAGAGTATCACCGAAAGAGAAATGAAGGAGAATTACCTCCGCATGCTTGACGGTGCAGATATTTAATAGAATTTGAAATAATACCCATTTAAAAACATGGCACTTCAATTTTCAGAATTTCAAATGTATGATGCGCAGCACTGGTCAGGATTGACAACTGCGAATCACTTGCATAGCATCTATCAGGGTCGTCCACAGAAGGCTACTGATATCATGCGAAGAATCCACACTACCAATTTTGGTGTAGACTTGGATTCTCAACTATCTAAGTACAAGGTAAAATATCTTGATACTGATGATGACTTCACTTGGGAACTTATCGGAAGCGGTAAGAAAAACGTTCCTTTGATCGAAGCACGATTGACTCCAACAGGGTTACCAGTTGCAGTAGGTGATGAGCCAGGAAAGAACGTAACTTCTTTCTACTTGGTTTTCCCAGAAAGATGGTTCACTGATGAGCATATCATTGTTGGTCATAAGAATGAATTGTATTCACTACAGATTCAGTCTGAGCCTGTAGCTGATGGTACTAACTGGATCTACGAAGTGAAATTGATCACTGGAGATCCTGATCTTTTCGTACCAGTTGAAGAACTTGCAGCAGGTAAAAGATGGAGCCGTGAGTGGTCTCTTGTTGAATCTACTCTTTCTAAGAAAGGTGGTGGTATCAACTTCGAGTCTCCATTTGGAATGAGAAACACTTTCTCAATGATCCGTATGCAGCATACACTTCCTGGAAACATGGTTAACCGACCATTTGCTACAGGATTCAAAGTAAAGGATGCAAAAAGCGGAAAGCTTGAGAACTTCGTTACTTGGATGCAGTATGAGGATTACGTATTCGATCAGCAGTATCGTCTTGAAAAGAACAGATTGATGATGTTCGGACGTTCTAACAGAGGAACAAACGGTCAATACTACAACTTCGGTAAGTCAGGTCACGTTAAAAAGCAAGGTGCAGGTATCCGTCAGCAGATGGAGTCTTCAGGTACTGAGTTCTACAGTGATTTCTCTATCGAGTGGTTGCTATCTACATTGATGGATCTTTCTGAAGGAAAACTTCCTACTGACCAACGACACTTTGTAGCAAGAACAGGTGAGCGAGGAGCTGTACAGTTCCACCTTGCATTAGAAAATTATGCACAGTTGTTCAGACCATTGTTTGATGCTACTCGTATGTTCTCTACTTCTGAGAACGGAGGGATGGCAGGTGTATCTATGACATACGGTTACGGAGGTCAGTTCCTAGATTATATGGGACCTAACGGAATCCGTTTCTCTATCTCTGTAGATTCTATGTACGATGACAGAGAGCGTAACAAGATTCTTCACCCGAATGGTGGTGTTGCTGAGTCTTACCGTTACGATATCATGGATATCGGTACTACTAACGGAGAGCCGAACATTCAGAAGTTCTATGTGAAGAACAGTGATAACATCTACGGTTACGAGCCAGGATTGAGAGATCCTTACTCTCCAACAGGTAAGATGTCACAGATGTCACATTCAACTGACGGTTATACCGTACACAGAGGATGTCAGGTAGGTGTTGCTGTTTACGACCCAAGTCGTACTAAGTCACTTATTCCTAATATCTTGTATTGATAATTGCTAACGTTTAGAAGAGGGAATAACAATGGCTAAGAAGCGTACAACAAAAACTGAGGTAGAAACAGGGGCGGTCGAAATGACTGCTCCTGCATTCTCCTTACCAAGAAAAAAGGTCACAGTATTACCTGTGGTTAAAAAGACATGGTTACCGAAAGGTCACGAAGCTGAATTTCTATATCAGCACTCAATGAATACTTTTACAGTACCAAAGAACGCAATGAACGGATCGTACATTAATCCGCTTACAAGTGAAGAACAGGATATGCTTGAGTCGCATCCTGGACTTTCTATTAAAGAGGGTGATCTTTCTGTACATAAGCGTGAAAATAACTTTTGGAAAAGTACATTCAAACCTGTAAAACTCGGTAAAGATCCACGAACTCTTGATCTATCAGATCCTATGGATTACATTACTTATAAAGTATTGTTACTTAATAAGGACTTTATTGCTCCTGATGCATACAGTGCACAGCGTAAAGCATCTTATAAGTATATGATCGTTGATGAGGGTTACGAGGACAATAACAAATCTGCAACTGCAAATCTTATTGCTGACGCATACCTTGAGTATGGTAAGATCCGCGAAGATAAAGTTGCACTTTCAGACATCTTGTTCTTACTTACGAATCAGCGTGTGTCACCTAATTCGACACTTATCTGGTTACAAGGACAGATCGGAGATTTCATTGCAAGCAATCCTAAAAGATTCATTGAGGTTGTCAACGACAAAGACCTTATGACGAGAGTTCTTATTACAAAAGGATTGACATATAATGCTATTCAGAAAGATGGTACTGCATATCGCACAATGGGAGGAGATCTCATGGGTGTAGATCTTACAGCGACTATTGCTTTCCTGAATAACAAACAAAATAGTGATCATCGTATCTTGATTGAAACAATGATTGCAAGAGCAGAAGGTAAGTAATGACCGTAACTGAGATATTGGACTACATGAGATTGCGTTATGATGCGTATGCATCGCAGGACGCTCCTGGTTATGATGATGATGACCTTGTAAAGCTTTTCAATAAGGCTCAAAAGGTTTTCGCTAAATCATTGTATAACGAATTTGGCAATCCTACACGTAAAGGTGCAGAGGAGAGCGAAAAGCGTTCAAAGGATCTTGTGCAGTTGAAAGCTCACGATGTAATTACACTTACACCACCTTTTGCAGTAGGAGATCATCCTAACTCATACTTTGTAGATCTTCCTGAAGATTTTTGGGTAACTTTGAAAGAAGAGATTGATATCAGCTATACTAACAGTTGTGGTGATACGATCTCAGATTCAAGAATACCTGTAAAACCTATCAGAGAGGATTACTATAATGCAAACGTCAAGAATCCATACAAGCGTCCTTACGAGGAACTTGTGTGGAGGTTTGACAGAGAAAGAGATGATATAACCAATCAGGTAAGTGCAACCAACAGTAAAAGACACGAAGTGATCCTTTTTGATGGTGCAACTCCTGATAATTATAGGGTGTCCTATTATAGAGCACCAAGAAACATTGATCTTACAGATCCTAATACTTTCTGTGAGTTTGATGAGATGCATCACGAAAAGATTGCAGATCTTGCTGTTGAACTTGCAATGCAAACAACCGATAGACCTGGTTTGCAGTCTAAGATGATTGAAAATTCTAAAATAATTGAATAATGAGTAATTGGTTAAAAAAAGTAACTAAGGCTAATTTTTTACCTGGAAAGGACAACGCACGTTTTTACGTCTATAGCAAGCAGTTCAACGAGGTTGTAGATGACGTATTATCGTTGTTTCCTACTCAACCACCAACTAATTCCGTAGTAGGTATAATTGTCGCTGCCGCACCACAGTTTCTTGTAGGGCCAGGAGCTATCACGCTTACGCAGTATAAGAGTAACATCGCTACCACAGGTGCAAATGCTTACACACTTGCTGACGGTACGGTCGCAGGACAGTTGAAGAAAGTAAAAATGGTTAATTATGGAGGTGACGGAACGCTTACTCCAGTGAATTTTGCACAAGGAACTACTATTACATTCAGCAATGTAGGTGATGAAGTAACACTTGTGTGGAACGGCACTGAATGGGTATTAGTTGACACTTCGAGCCTTTTAGGTACAGGAGCCACTCCAGTAGTAGCTTAATGATAAAAAGCGACTCTCCGCTTATATAAGAGGGAATGATTTGATTTTTATAACCCTAAAAAATAGGAAAAATGAGTGCACCAAGTGCAATTAATAACGCAAGACAGATTATCATCGGTAAAACTCCTGTAGCATTGGGAGCTACTGACCTTAAATCTGCTGCGTTTGAAGCCGCTGAAGGCGAAATAGGCGTGTTTACCAAAGAAGGTACACGTGTAAATACAGTTAACTTAAACATTTCAGCCGGAATGGAGTTTGTTATTGCTGTAAGTAGAGGAGCAGGTAAAGCACCTCTAGTATCAGATCTTATTGATGGTTCTAAAGTAACTGTTGCAAATGCAAAAACAAATGATGTAGCAACCGAACAATCTCTTGCTATCGGGTACAACGGAACAAGCGGTCTTATTGCTGACGTTGCTACATACGCAGGAGAACTTTACAAGGTAACAATTCTTGTACATCAGTTTCTTTCAGGTACAGATAGTGAAAAACTGAAAGCAGGTTACTATCAGTCACAATTGACTGACGGACAAGCTGAGATCGCTTTGGGTATTAGAAGTTCTGTAAACAAGAACTTTAATCGTGAAGTAAGCAACTCTGACGGAGACAAGCCGATTGTAGCTAAAGCTCTTTGCAGCGATGCAGGTGTTGTAACTGCAGCAAGTACAGGCACACTTACAACTACTAAAGGTTCTGCTCTTGTAGGAGCTTCAGGAGCAGGTATTGCTACTCAGCTTCCTGTAGGAGCTTATGTGCGTTTTGGTACAGCTCAAACTGATGCTGTTTACAAAGTTGTTGCTGTAGATCAAGCAAATAACACAATTACTGTTGATTCTGAAGTTCTTGAGGCAAGTGCTACACTTACTGCAGGTAACGCAGAAACAATTAGTGCTGCTTTAGGAGCTGCTGCTGATTGGGGTATTGTTCTTGACGGAACTGCTCTTCCTTTCAACAGAAGCAAAAAACGATACGCTAAGTGCCGTTTTGATGTTAGCTTGAGTGAATCTTTTGGTTCTACTGCTGCTGCAAATACTGCTAATGCATCTGAAGGTTCAGGTACTCCAGAATCTGTTGCACAGCTTGAGAACTTCCTTGCAAGATTCATGTCTGAGTCTTACGAAATGGGATCACCATTCATCTTTGATATTGACGAAGACCTTCTTGCTGATCTTTCAGCTGCAGGTTACGGTCTTATCACTTTGAAATGGAGTGATACACGAGTTGTATCTTTCCAGAATGAAGTTTCTCCAAAGGAGCTTGTAATTGCTATTCCAGTACCTGTCGCAGGAGGGCCAATTGCTGCTGCTTACGCAGTTACTCCTACTGACGGGCTTTGTGATTTGTTGGAATTTATTATTCCAGCTAACGCACAAGTAAGCGCGACTCTAGTACCGTAAATTTAATTTAGAGTAAAGGAAGTCCCTTCGGGGATTTCCTACACTCTATTTTTTTTAACCTAAAACTTTAAATGGCACTTAAACCTACAATAAAAGCATGTTCTGTAGAGAACTGTACAAAACTGAGGGTAACTGATACAACAGGTGCCTACAACGATCCTGATAATCTGACAGGTTGGGGTTCACCTAACATTGATGCAGATGACGCAGGTTTTGTTGCCACTATAACTGTTAATGGTACTGATTCTGTAGTAACTGATGAAGTACCATCTACAGTAACAGGAGACTTTACATTCGATGATATTACTGTAAGTCTTCCTGATGGTTGGAATACCATAACATACACATTGGACACTGAAGCTACAGAGCCTGTAAGTGTTACCATAAAAATATTTACATATTGCAAGATAAAGTGTTGTGTCTTTAACAAGATGTTGGAGATGAATGACTTTGATATTTGCAAAGACAGTGAAAGAATTGCCTCGCTGATGCATATGTGGAATCTTTACAACTCTATGTTGTATTCTGCAAATGGATGCAGCGAATCACAGGCAACAGAGATATTAACAAGACTACAACAACTGTGTGAGGTGGACGATACTACTTCAGGCTGCGGTTGTTCATAATACATAGATAATGAGTTGTGTAGGATGTAATGACGGATGCTTTGATGAAAGTGTTCAATTAGCACAAGGTCCAGCAGGTGCTGACGGAGCAGATGGTGCCGATGGTGCAACAACTATAAATGCAGGAACTAATATTTCTGTAATAGGTTCAGGTACAGGTGTAGACCCTTATGTAGTAAGTTTTACAGGGACTAATGGGGATAGTAATGTACTTTTTACGGACGTTGTTCAAAAAGATGTTACTGCATCAACTTATGGTGCAGACCCTGATGACCCTGTTGTTTCCCTAATAATAAATGGAAATGATCAGAACATCAATGGTGTAGGAGATATTATAAGATTCAATTTTATGTTAATAGGAGATTATGCAGCGGATGCTCTCTCATCAAAATATGATTTCAAAGTAAGCTTTGGTACGCAGACAGTATTGGATACTTCAGTATCCACTACCTATCAATTATCCAAGGATTTTAATTTCAGTAAGGGTGGAAATAATGCTACTAAGATATCATTGGATCTTATTGTCTCAGCATCAAACACATTGACCCCTGTTCTTTCACAGATAAGATCTTTTGGGGATCGTTCAGCAAAGACAATGGGTTC
>Ga0208018_100021_pt1 | contig 104951 bp, 107 predicted proteins | sample 31_taG_FD_184105 | JGI IMG/M metagenome (GOLD analysis project Ga0208018, IMG submission 184105) | Marine viral communities from the Gulf of Mexico - 31_GoM_OMZ_CsCl metaG (SPAdes) (version 2) | ecosystem: Environmental > Aquatic > Marine > Oceanic | place: Gulf of Mexico | collected 2015-07-12 | reverse complement strand
GTAGAAAAAGAGAGAGGGTTATCAATGTTGTCGAAGTCGAAAGCTTCACCGTGTATACTAACCTTATTTCTCTCTTTTGTTCTTTCTGATTATCTAATAAATTTAATGAATTGTAAACTTAAGACGTGTATAGTCAATTGCTTGGTCTGTGATTACTCGGAAAATCCTACGGATTTTCCTACTGGTTCGTTTCTTTTGTTAAATTAGTTCTTGCCAACGCAACAAACCATATACAACAACGTTAAACGAAATCTCAAATTTTATTTCATTAATCACTTTTCACTTTAAAAGTTGCTACAACATTTATAAAAAGGTATTTTAGCTGCACAAACACCAAATCTGTTATTATGCAACGTTTTATATTATTTGTTATCGCTTTAGTATGCTTTAATACTAGTAATGCACAAACCTACAACACTTATTATGGTGACATTGTTGCCAATGTATCGTCTAGCAACGTATTAAACGACCTCACAACTTTTGAGAATTTTGGCATAAAAGAGTTAGGCACTACAGCTTTAACTAACACTCAAAACTGGATTACTGCTCGTTACCAAAGTTTAGGCTATACAGATGTAGTGCTGCAACCTTTTAGCTTTAATGGCAATACAACCAATAATATAATTGTTACCAAAACAGGTACAGTGTATCCTAACACCTATTTAATTATCGATGCGCATTACGATACTATTAATGGTCCTGGTACTAACGATAATGGTACAGGTACAGTATTATTATTAGAGTTAGCACGACTTTTAAAAGATGTAGATACCGAATACTCTATAAAATTTATTCATTTTAGTGGTGAAGAAGATGGTTTGGTTGGTAGTACGTATTATGTAAATAATACTGTTATTCCTCAAAATTTAGATATAAAACTTGTGTTTAATATCGACGAAGTTGGTGGTGTTAATGGCATGACTAATAATACTATTGTTTGCGAAAGAGACCAAAGTAGTCCAGCATCTAACAATGCGGCTTCTGCTGCTCAAACAACCATTTTGGCTAACTGTATGGAGTTATACTCTAACTTAAATACCGAAATATCGTTTGCTTATGCTTCAGATTATGTGCCTTTTGAAAATAATGGTGAAATTATCACTGGATTGTTTGAAAAAAATGAATCGCCAGTAAACCATACCATCAACGATAATTTAGCGAATATGGATGCTACCTATGCTTACGAAGTGGTTAAAGGTGCTCTTGGTGCTGCTTTAGAGTTTTCTGTGGCTTACGACTCTTCTTTAAGTATTGTTGACGAGCAGTTTGTTTCTGTATCTGTGTTTCCTAATCCTGCAAATAAATACATTACTGTTGCTTTTAAAAACCCAATACAAACTCCTGTAGATTTTAAACTTATTGATGTACAAGGCAAAGAAGTTATATCTAAAACCTTAACCGAACAATCAGAGAAGATTGCTGTAGATTCATTAAGTAGAGCTAACTATGTTGCTGTTTTTAAAATTGAAAATCAACGATTAATTAAGAAAGTGATTTTAAATTAATCACGAATTAATGTCATTGTTGAACAGAGCATAATCCTTCACCTTGTCATTCCGCACTTGATGCGGAATCTACTTTTATATCGCAAATTATTTAGATAATGTACCTAGTGTAGTAAGAAATTAATCACGTATTAAAGGCATAGTTGAGCAACGTAATAATCCTTCTTGCTTAGAAATCTCAGCATAAGGCACTTCTTCAACAGTAAAACCTTGTTTACGTAACCACGTATTTAAACGCGTAAAATTACGTTCGGAAATCACAACATCATCAGCTATTGAAAAGATATTACTGTTCATGTGATACATTTCTTCACGTGTAATATGAAATAGATTTTCTTTTCCGAAAAGGTTTACTAAATACATATAATCGCTTTCTTCTCTAAAACCGCTTTTATAAATAATTCCTTTGTCTTTTCCGACAGGTTGAAAACAACAGTCTAAATGCAAAGCATTATCTCTTGGTTCTATTTTAGATTTTACGAGGTCAAACTCTTTTACAATCTTATCAGGAAACAAATCTTTAATAAAATTTACACCTTCCAAATTGGTACGAGCAGTAATATAATTTTTATAATCGCTGCCTTTATAGGTACCAATAAAAATATGGTTGTTCCAAAGCATTACGTCTCCTCCTTCAATATGAACCTCTTCTGGTGGACGAATTACTTTTTTTGGATCTATCTGGTCTATTACATATTGAATAGCGTCTAACTCCTCATCACGTTCTGGTAGAATATTGGCTTTTATAAAAATATCGTCAATTACAAAAGCGATATCTCTGGCAAATATCTGGTTATAGTCTTCAATAAGGTCTGGACGATACACCTTAACATCATACTTTTCGAACACTTTAGCTACTGCATCCATTTCTTTTACCATATCTGCTTCAATAGGATAAGTACCAGCTTTAATATGCTCTAACGATTTTGGGTCGTAAGCTTCCTCTACTGTTGGTGTTGGACCATTGCTAATTGCTGTTCCTAAAACCACAGCTCTTAATCGAGAGGTTTCGTTTTTTATGTTAAGTTTTAAATAATCCATAGGTTACAAATATAAAAAAAGCCTCATTATAAAAATGAAGCTTATATCACTATCGTTATGATTTAGCGTTTATCAATAGATACAAAAGGCCTTAAAGTTTCTCCAACGTATATTTGACGTGGACGACCAATTGGTTCGTTGTTTAAACGCATTTCTCTCCACTGTGCAATCCAACCTGGTAAACGACCTAATGCAAACATTACTGTAAACATATCCGTTGGTATTCCCATACCTCTGTAAATAATACCAGAATAGAAATCGACATTTGGATATAATTTACGGTCAACAAAGTATGGGTCTTGTAATGCTTCTTTTTCTAATCCTTTAGCAATATCTAAAATTGGATCTTCAATACCTAAATTGTCAAGTACTTCGTCTGCTGCCTTTTTAATGATTTTAGCACGAGGATCGAAGTTTTTATATACTCTGTGTCCAAAGCCCATTAAACGGAAAGGATCTTCTTTATCTTTTGCTTTAGCCATATACTTTGCAGTATCTCCACCATCTTCCTTAATAGCTTCCAGCATTTCTAAAACTGCTTGATTTGCTCCACCATGAAGTGGTCCCCAAAGTGCAGAAATACCTGTAGAAAGTGATGCAAATAATCCAACATGTGACGAACCAGCTATTCTTACAGTAGATGTAGAACAGTTTTGTTCGTGGTCTGCATGAAGAATTAATAATTTGTCTAATGCATTTATTAATATAGGATTTAATATATATTCTTCATTAGGCTGCTTAAACATCATTTTTAAGATGTTTTCTACATAACCTAAATTTTTATCTCCATAATCTAATGGTAAGCCTTGTTTTTTACGATGTGTCCAAGCAACTAATACAGGAAACTTACCTAGTATTTTTACAATAGCTTTGTACATATCTTCTTCAGAATTTACATTTACTGAAGATGGGTTAAAAGCTGTTAATGCACTTGTTAATGATGCAATAACACCCATTGGATGTGCCGATTTTGGAAACGCATCAACTATTTTACGTACATCCTCATCTACAACAGATTGCGCTTTAATGTCTGTATGAAATTTTTCTAATTCTTCTTTTGTTGGTAATTCACCAAAAATTAAAAGGAATGCTACCTCAAGGAAATCTGCTTTTTCAGCAAGTTCTTCAATTGAATAACCTCTGTATCTTAATATTCCTTTTTCACCATCTAGAAAAGTAATAGCACTCTCGCAAGATCCTGTATTTTTATAACCTGGATCGATAGTAATTACACTATCTGTAGTACTTCTTAAGTTCTTAATATCGATGGCAACTTCGTTCTCTGTTCCAACAATTAATGGGAACTCATATTTTTTTCCTTCTATTTCTAAAGTAGCAGTTTTTGACATATTGTATTGTAAATTTTTATTTAAAATGGTTGAGATTATCAACAACGCGAAATTACGAAATATATCACGATTAATAAAGCATGTTTATAAAGGTTTTAACAATTCTATTATATATAAAATTGATAGCAAAAAAGAAAGCGATTATTAATGGTTTAATAATCGCTTTCGTAATAATTTATTGAAATATTTACTTTATTTTAAATGCTTTTTCTTGAGGAAAATAAGCAACTTGACCTAACTCTTCCTCTATACGTAATAACTGATTGTATTTTGCCATACGATCGCTACGAGATGCCGAACCTGTTTTTATTTGTCCTGTGTTTAATGCAACAGCTAAATCTGCAATGGTATTATCTTCAGTTTCTCCCGAACGATGTGACATAACAGACGTATATCCTGCATTATGAGCCATATTTACAGCTGCAATAGTTTCGGTTAATGTACCAATTTGGTTTACTTTTATTAAAATAGAGTTTGCTATTCCGTTTTCTATACCTCTAGATAAACGTTCAACATTAGTCACAAATAAATCGTCGCCAACTAATTGTACTTTGTTTCCAACTTTTTCTGTTAAATATTTCCAACCTTCCCAATCGTTTTCATCCATACCATCTTCAATAGAAATAATAGGGTATTTAGCACATAATTCTGCTAAGTAATCAGCTTGTTCTTTACTTGTACGTACTTTGCCAGTTTCACCTTCAAATTTGGTGTAATCATATTTACCATTAATATAAAACTCTGCAGAAGCACAATCTAGAGCAATCATCACATCATCACCTAATTTATATCCTGCATTTTCAACGGCTTTGTTAATTGTATCAAGTGCATCTTCAGTTCCACCTTCTAAATTTGGTGCAAATCCACCTTCATCACCAACAGCTGTACTTAAACCTCTATCGTGCAATACTTTTTTAAGTTGATGAAAAATTTCTGTTCCCATTTGCATAGCATGTGTAAAATTCTTTGCTTTTACAGGCATTACCATAAACTCTTGAAACGCAATAGGTGCATCGCTATGCGAACCTCCATTAATAATATTCATCATTGGTACTGGAAGTGTGTTTGCAGATACTCCACCAACATAACGATATAAAGGCATTCCTAATTCGTTTGCAGCAGCTTTTGCAACAGCTAAAGACACTCCTAAAATAGCATTAGCTCCTAATTTAGATTTATTTTTTGTTCCATCTAAATCAATCATTATCTGATCAATTTTGTTTTGCTCAAAAACAGGAGTACCTAATAACTCTTGTGCTATTATTGAATTAACATTTTCAACGGCTTTTAAAACCCCTTTTCCCATATAAGCCTTTCCACCATCACGTAACTCAACTGCCTCATGTTCACCTGTTGATGCACCAGAAGGCACAGCAGCACGTCCCATAATTCCGTTTTCTGTAACTACGTCTACTTCTACAGTTGGATTACCACGAGAATCTAAAATTTGTCTTGCATGAATGTTAATTATAATGCTCATTTTATTTTGGTTTATGTTGATATAAAATTTGAATGCAAATTTACAAAATTGTTAATCTAAATGTTTAGAATCTATTTCAGAATTACATTTAAAATTTACGATAATGTTTTCGCAATGAAAAAACCTCAAAGAATTTGATGGTTCTTTGAGGTTTCAATATTATTTATTTTTAATGTTTTCTATAAATTGGTCAAACAAGTATGACGAATCATGCGGACCAGGACTTGCCTCTGGATGATACTGCACTGAAAAACAATTTTTAGATTTCATTTTTATTCCTGCTACTGTATTATCATTCAAATGCACATGTGTGATTTCTATATCTGGATGCTTTTCGGTTTCTTCTCTGTTAATAGCAAAACCATGATTTTGAGATGTAATTTCCCCTTTACCAGTCACTAGATTTTTAACAGGATGATTAATACCTCTATGACCATTGTGCATTTTATAAGTTGAAATTCCGTTTGCTAAAGCTATTACTTGATGTCCTAAACAAATACCAAACAAAGGTAAATTACGTTTAATAATTTCTTTTGCGACAGCTTGAGCCTCTACTAAAGGTTCAGGATCTCCAGGTCCATTAGATAAAAAGTATCCATCTGGATTAAAAGCACTCATATCTTCAAACGTTGCATTGTATGGAAATACTTTTATGTAAGCGTCACGCTTTGCAAGATTGCGTAGAATGTTTTTCTTAATTCCAATATCTAAGGCTGCAATTTTATAGGTTGCATTTTCATTGCCAAAATAATATGGCTCAGTCGTTGATACTTTTGAAGCAAGCTCGAGGCCTTTCATTTCTGGAACTGCTGCTAATTGCTTTTTTAAGCCTTCAATATTGTCAACTTCTGTAGAAATTACAGCATTCATTGCTCCATTATCTCTAATGTAACTTACCAAAGCTCTTGTATCAACATCAGAAATGGCCAATAGGTTATTCTTTTCGAAAAAGTTTTCTAATGAATCATCTGCTGCTGGTCTTGAATAATTAAAACTGAAATTTTTACAAATTAATCCAGAAATTTTAATTGAATCAGATTCTACTTCATCAGAAAGTGTTCCGTAATTTCCAATGTGTGCGTTAGTTGCTACCATTAATTGCCCAAAATATGAAGGGTCGGTAAAGATTTCTTGGTAACCTGTTGTTCCTGTGTTAAAACAAACCTCTCCAAATGCTGTACCATCTCTACCAACTGATTTCCCATGAAAAATAGTTCCATCTGATAAAAGGATAATCGCTTTTTGTCTTTTATTATATTTCATTAATAGTCTTGTATATTATTGTATAGTTTATATTGAATTGTAAAATTTAAAAATTTGCTTTAAATCATTTTCGTCCTTAATATCTAAAGAATTTTCCTTAATATATTTTTCTATTTGCTCTTTAGCTTCTTCTTTTATTAATTTATAAAAGCTTCGTTTATTTAGTTGTATTGTAGATAATCCATTAATATCTTTTAAATAATACTTATAATCTATAACATAGGTATCATCTGTAGTCTTCTTTTTTGAAAAAGGGTCTATGTTACCTTCTTTTAAAGACAAAAAGTATCCTTTATAAATTTCATTTTTTTGATCTGAAATAACTTCCATATACTGATTATCAACAACTTTAAAGTTATTGTTTTCAAATACAACATATAAAACTATGTTGTCATTTAAGCCTAGTAATTTACCATCAGAAGTCCTTGTTACAAAAGCTCCGAGTAACACATCAAAATTAATATTGCTAATTTCAAAAGATTTACCTTCAACAGTATAAACCATGGCTTTAGAATTCCAATGGTCTTTCAAATATTTACTCCCTGAAATAGTTTCATCATATTTTTTACCATTTGCTAATGTATATCCAGATGCAGTAAACATATCTCTAATTGGTAAGTCTTGAGATATTAACTCACAAGTATTTAAGCATAAAAGAAAAATAATAAACTGTTTCATAGACTTATTTTTTGATGACTTAAAGTTATAAAAAAAGGATAAACTGTTAATGTTTACCCTTTTAATATTTATAAATGTATTCTCATTTATTCTTCTTCGTTTGAAGCTTTTTTAGATTCTACAGCTGGAGCTGCAGGAGCTGCTGCATCAGCTTTTTTAGAACGACCTCTACGAGTTGTTTTCTTTTTAGGTTGCTTATCTGCATTGTAGATTTCATTATAATCTACTAATTCGATCATTGCCATATCAGCGTTATCACCTAAACGATTTCCAAGTTTAATGATACGTGTGTATCCTCCTGGACGATCAGCAACTTTTACAGCTACATCTCTAAACAATTCAGTAACAGCATCTTTTTGTCTTAATCTAGACATAACGATACGTCTGTTATGAGTTGTATCTTCTTTAGATTTTGTAATCATTGGCTCAACAAATTGCTTTAAAGCTTTTGCTTTAGCTACAGTAGTGTTGATACGCTTGTGCTCTATTAAAGAACAAGCCATATTAGCCAACATTGACTTTCTGTGAGCTGTTTTACGACCTAAATGGTTTATTTTTTTTCCGTGTCTCATGACATTTGTTTATAACCTTCATCTTGCTGCAACCCACTATTGAGGAGCAAAATATGAAGTGATTAATCTTTATCTAATTTGTATTTGCTTAAATCCATTCCGAAATTCAATCCTTTAACATTTACTAGTTCTTCTAGTTCAGTTAATGATTTTTTACCGAAGTTTCTGAATTTCATTAAATCGTTTTTGTTGAAAGATACTAAATCTCCTAATGTATCTACTTCTGCAGCTTTTAAACAGTTTAATGCACGTACAGAAAGATCCATATCAACTAATTTAGTTTTCAATAGTTGTCTCATGTGAAGTGATTCTTCATCATAAGTTTCTGTTTGAGCAATTTCATCAGCTTCTAAAGTAATACGCTCATCAGAGAATAACATGAAGTGGTGAATTAATATTTTAGCTGCTTCAGTTAAAGCATCTTTTGGAGCTATTGATCCGTCTGTGATGATTTCAAAAACTAATTTTTCGTAGTCAGTTTTTTGTTCAACACGGAAGTTTTCAATAGTATATTTTACATTCTTAATAGGAGTGTAAATTGAATCTGTAAAGATTGTTCCCATTGGTGCAGAAGCTTTTTTATTTTCTTCAGCAGGAACGTATCCTCTACCTTTTTCAATTGTAAGCTCCATATTAATACTTACTTTAGGGTCTAAGTTACAAATCACTAAGTCTTTGTTTAATACTTGAAACCCTGAAATGAATTTTTGAAAATCTCCAGCAGTAATTTGGTTTTGTCCAGAAATTGAAATTGTAACCGTTTCGTTATCAATTTCGTCTATTTGACGCTTAAAGTTAACTTGTTTTAAGTTCAAAATAATTTCTGTAACATCTTCAACTACTCCAGCAATTGTAGAAAATTCGTGATCAACACCTTCAATTCTAACTGATGTAATTGCAAATCCTTCTAAAGAAGATAACAAAACTCTTCTTAAAGCATTACCTACTGTTAATCCATAACCTGGTTCTAAAGGTCTAAATTCAAATTTACCTTCAAACTCAGTTGAATCAATCATGATTACTTTGTCGGGCTTTTGAAAATTTAATATTGCCATATTGCGTTTTGTATCTAGTTATTATTTAGAGTATAATTCGACGATAAATTGTTCGTTGATATTTTCTGGAATTTGAACTCTCGCCGGAACAGAAACATAAGTTCCTTGTTTTGTATCGTTATTCCAAGTAATCCATTCATACACACTACTAGAGTTAGCAAGTGAATTTTGAATAGCTTCTAATGATTTAGATTTTTCTCTAACAGCAACAACATCACCAGCTTTTAATTGGTAAGATGGTATGTTTACAATTTCACCATTTACTGTGATATGTCTGTGAGACACTAATTGTCTTGCTCCACTACGTGAAGGAGAGATTCCCATTCTGTAAACAACGTTATCTAAACGAGACTCACAAAGTTGTAATAATACCTCACCTGTAATACCAGGAGCAGCTGTTGCTTTTTTGAACATGTTTCTGAATTGACGCTCTAATACACCATAAGTGTATTTTGCTTTTTGCTTTTCCATTAATTGGATTGCGTATTCAGATTGTTTACCACGACGCTTGTTTGCACCATGTTGTCCTGGAGGATAGTTTCTTTTTTCGAAAGCTTTATCATCTCCATAAATAGCTTCACCGAATTTACGTGCTATTTTAGTTTTAGGACCAGTATATCTTGCCATTTCTTAATTGTTTTTTGAGAGTGTTTGTGAATTAAGGTCTTAATCTTATCCTCCGACAAACGTTGATCTCTCTAATTGATACTTGTTTATTTTTTCAGTTTGCAAATTTACACATAAAAAGTTAATATCAACTATTAAAAATAGCTGATATTAATTCTTTATATTATATAAATTATACTCTTCTACGTTTTGGTGGGCGACAACCATTATGAGGTAGTGGAGTAACATCAATAATTTCTGATACTTCTATACCTGCATTATGAATTGAACGAATAGCAGACTCTCTACCATTACCTGGACCTTTAACGTATACTTTTACTTTTTTAAGTCCTGCCTCTCTTGCAACACCAGCAGCATCTTCAGCAGCTAATTGTGCAGCATAAGGAGTGTTCTTTTTTGAACCTCTAAAACCCATTTTTCCAGCTGATGACCATGAAACAACATCTCCTTTTTTATTTGTTAAAGAGATAATGATGTTGTTAAATGATGCTGCAATGTGAGCTTCTCCAATTGAGTCAACAATGACTTTACGTTTTTTAACTTTAGTACTTGACTTTGCCATATTACTAATTATTATTTAGTTGCTTTTTTCTTGTTAGCAACTGTTTTTCTTCTACCTTTTCTTGTTCTAGAGTTGTTTTTAGTGCGTTGACCTCTTAATGGAAGTCCTGCTCTATGACGAATACCTCTGTAACATCCAATATCCATTAAACGTTTGATGTTTAATTGAATTTCTGAACGAAGTTCACCTTCAATAGTATAAGACCCAACAGCTTCACGAATATTGCTTATTTCGTCATCTGTCCAATCTTGAACTTTAGTGTTTTCATCAACTTTAGCGTTAGCTAAAATTTCTTTTGCTCTGCTTGCACCTATTCCATAGATGTAAGTTAAGGAGATTACTCCTCTTTTCTGTTTTGGTATATCTACACCTGCAATTCTTGCCATAATTATCCTTGTCTTTGTTTGAATCTAGGATTCTTTTTGTTAATTACGTAAAGTCTTCCTTTTCGTCGTACTAATTTACAATCAGCACTTCTTTTTTTAACTGATGCTCTAACTTTCATCTGTTTTTGTATTAGTATCTATAAGTTATTCGAGCCTTAGATAAATCGTAAGGGCTCATTTCTAATTTTACTTTATCTCCTGGTAATAATTTAATATAGTGCATACGCATTTTACCAGATATATGCGCTGTTACAATATGTCCATTTTCTAATTCAACACGGAACATAGCATTTGATAATGCTTCAATTATTGATCCGTCTTGTTCTATTGCTGCTTGTTTTGCCATAATAATATTAAGCTACTGCCTTTCTATTTTTACCGGTTTTCATTAAGCCATCATAGTGTTTGTTCAACAAATATGAATTTACTTGTTGCATGGTATCTATTGCAACACCTACCATAATTAGTAGTGATGTACCACCAAAGAATAATGCCCAACCTTGTTGCACGCCCATTATTCTTTCCACTATTGCTGGGAACACAGCGATAAGTGCTAAAAATATTGAACCTGGTAACGTGATTTGTGACATTATTTTATCTAAATATTCAGATGTTTCAGTTCCAGGTCTGATACCAGGAATAAAACCTCCGCTTCTTTTTAAATCATCAGCCATTTTATTGGTTGGAACTGTAATTGCGGTATAGAAATATGTAAATATTATAATCAATAATGCAAATACTACATTGTACCAAAACCCAAAAATATCAGAAAATTGTGTTTGCATCCATTGACCTGCATCACTTGTCCCAAAAGATTTACCTATTAAACTTGGTACAAACATAATTGCCTGTGCAAAGATAATTGGCATAACTCCTGAAGCATTCAATTTTAATGGTAAAAATTGACGTGATCCAAATACATTTTTCTCATAACCACCTGAAGCTGTACGACGTGCGTATTGAACAGCAATCTTACGAACTGCCATTACTAACATAATTGAAGCTAATATGATTACAAACCATATAACGATCTCAATTAACACCATCATTAATCCTCCATTTCCACCACCTTCAATTCTAGAAGCATAATTTTGCACAAATGATGCAGGCATACGAGCTATAATACCAACCATAATTAATAATGAAATACCATTACCAATACCTTTGTCAGTTATTTTCTCACCTAACCACATTGCAAAAACACATCCAGTTACTAGGATAACAATTGAAGAGAAATAGAACATTCCTCCTGTTCCTAATAAAAATGCTGAAGTTGGAATTCCTAATGTTGGTAAACTTGCTAGATATCCTGGTGCTTGTACCAAACATATAGCAATAGTTAACCAACGTGTAATTTGATTTATTTTTTTACGACCACTCTCTCCATCTTTTTGTAATTTTTGAAGATAAGGAATCGCGATTCCCATTAATTGAACAACAATTGAAGCTGAAATGTAAGGCATAATACCTAATGCAAACACTGATGCATTTGCAAAAGCTCCACCAGTAAAAGCATTTAATAGGCCTAGTAAGCCTTGATCTGTATTACTTGCCAAAACTTCTAACTGACTTGCGTCAATACCAGGTAAAACTACTTGAGCACCAAAACGATAAACTAAAAGCAAACCAAGCGTAAGCATGATTCTGTCTTTTAGTTCTGTTATTTTCCAAACATTTTTTAAAGTCTCTATAAATTTCATCCTCTAATTGGTCTTATAAAGTTATAGCTTCTCCTCCTGCAGCTTCGATAGCAGCTTTTGCTGAAGCAGTAAATTTATGAGCAGTTACTTTTAATTTTGATTTTAACTCTCCACGACCTAATACTTTTACTAAGTCATTTTTAGTTACAACGCCTAATCCAATAAGCGTTTCAAAATCTACTGTGTCTTTTATTTTTTTCTCATCAACCAATTGTTGTAATTTATCAAGATTAACACCTTGATATTCTACACGGTTAATATTTGTAAATCCAAACTTTGGCACACGTCTTTGAAGAGGCATTTGTCCTCCTTCAAATCCTACCTTTTTAGAATATCCAGAACGAGATTTAGCTCCTTTGTGACCACGAGTTGCAGTACCACCTTTACCAGAACCTTGTCCTCTACCAATTCTTTTGCCTTGATTTTTTACTGACCCTTCAGCCGGTTTTAAATTACTTAAATCCATTACTTATGCTGTATTATTTTGTCTCTTCAACAGAAACTAAATGTTGAACTTTACTAATCATTCCAAGAATACTTGGTGTGTTATCATGCACAACTGATTGGTTCATTTTACGTAAACCTAAAGACTCTAATGTTCTTTTTTGAGTTGAAGTGCGTTTGATATCACTTTTTACTTTTGTTACTTTAATCTTTCCCATTATCGTTATAGATTAACCGTTAAATACTTTTTCAAGTGAAATTCCTCTTTCTCTAGCAACAGAATTTGCATCTCTTAATTGTAATAAAGCATCAAAAGTTGCTTTTACTACGTTATGAGGGTTAGAAGAGCCTTGTGATTTTGATAATACATCATGTACTCCAACTGCTTCTAAAACTGTTCTCACAGCTCCACCAGCAATAACTCCTGTTCCTGCTGCTGCTGGAATGATGTTTACTCTTGCTCCACCAAATTTTCCTTTTTGCTCGTGTGGTAATGTCTTTTTGATAATAGGAATTCTTACTAAATTTTTCTTAGCGTCTTCAATTGCTTTTGCAATTGCTGTTGCTACGTCTTTAGATTTTCCTAAACCGTGACCTACTACACCTGCTTCGTCTCCTACAACAACTATAGCAGAAAAGCCAAATGCTCTACCTCCTTTAGTTACTTTAGTAACTCTTTGTACTCCAACTAAACGGTCTTTAAGATCTAGTCCACTTGGTTTTACTAACTCTGCGTTTTTATATTTTTGATACATAATGTCTTAGAATTTAAGTCCTCCTTCTCTAGCACCTTCTGCTAATGATTTTACTCTTCCATGATATTGATATCCACCTCTATCAAAAGAAATAGTATCTACACCTACTTTAATAGCTCTTTCAGCAATAGCTTTACCAACTAGTGTAGCTATTTCTGATTTAGTACCTTTAGCAGAAGTAATGTCTTTATCTCTTGAAGATGCTGCTATAATAGTTTTACCAGTTACATCATCAATAATTTGAGCATAAATTTCTTTATTGCTTCTATAAACAGCTAAACGTGGTCTTGCTTCAGTTCCTGAAACTACTTTACGTATTCTGCTTTTAATTCTTAATCTTTTTTCGTTCTTTGTCAATGCCATAACTAAACTATTATGCTGATTTACCTGCTTTTCTTCTTAATACTTCACCTACAAACTTAATTCCTTTTCCTTTGTAAGGCTCTGGTCTTCTAAAATCACGGATTTTAGCTGCAACTTGTCCAACCAATTGTTTGTCATGAGAAGTTAATTTTATAATTGGATTTTTTCCTTTTTCAGAAACTGTTTCCACTTTAACTTCAGATGCAATATCCATAATGATATTGTGTGAAAAACCTAATGCCATGTCTAATTTTTGTCCTTGGTTAGTAGCTCTATAACCTACTCCAACCAATTCTAATTCTTTAGTCCATCCTTTAGACACACCTTCTATCATATTTTTTACTAACGATCTGTAAAGACCGTGTTTTGCTCTATCATCTTTACTGTCTGAATTACGGTTAACTGTAACATTACCTTCTTCAACAGTAATTTCAACGTTAGAGAATTCTTGAGATAATTCTCCTAATTTACCTTTTACAGTAATTACATTATCTTTAACGTCTATAGTAACTCCTTGAGGGATAGCTACTGGATTTTTTCCTATTCTTGACATATCTTCCTCTTTATTAGTAAACGTAGCATAATAATTCGCCACCAACATTTTCTCTATGCGCTTGTTTTCCTGTCATAACACCGTGAGATGTTGACACAATTGCAATTCCAAGTCCATTAAGAATTCTTGGCATTTCATTGGCACCTGCATACTTACGTAAACCTGGTTTACTTACTCTTTGAATTTTCTTGATTACTGGTTCTTTTGTTTCTTTATTGTACTTAAGAGCAATTTTTATTGTTCCTTGTACTGAAGAATCATCAAACTTGTAACTTAAAATATATCCTTGATTGAATAATATTTTAGTAATTTCTTTTTTCAGATTTGAAGCAGGAATTTCAACAACTCTATGGTTGGCTTTTACTGCGTTTCTAACTCTAGTTAGATAATCTGCGATTGGATCTGTATTCATTTATATTAATTTGCGGTAGTGGTTTTCAAATTTCCTACTCTAGGAATTGAACCTTCAACCAATTTATAATTATTTTTTACCAGCTAGCTTTTTTAACTCCTGGTATTAATCCTTGGTTTGCCATTTCACGTAACATAACACGAGAAATTCCAAAAGTACGAACATACCCTCTAGGTCTTCCTGTTAGCTTACATCTGTTGTGCATACGAACAGGAGATGCATTTTTTGGTAACTTTTGTAGCCCTTCATAATCTCCAGCTTCTTTTAAAGCTTTACGTTTTTCAGCATACTTTGCAACCGTTTTTGCTCTTTTCACCTCACGGGCTTTCATTGATTCTTTAGCCATATCTTAGTTCTTTTGAAAAGGTAAACCCAATTCTGTTAATAACGATTTTGCTTCTTTATCTGTTTCAGCAGATGTTACAAATGATATATCCATACCTGAGATAGAATTAACTTTATCAATATCTATTTCTGGAAATATAATTTGCTCAGTAACACCTAAAGTGTAATTACCTCTACCATCAAATCCTGTAGCTTTAATACCATTAAAATCTCTTACTCGTGGTAATGCTGAAGTAACCAAACGGTCTAAAAATTCATACATTTGCTCACCTCTTAAGGTTACACGAGCTCCAATTGGCATACCTTTACGTAATTTGAATGTTGCGATATCTTTTTTAGATAATGTTGCTACTGCTTTTTGACCAGAAATTTTAGTCAATTCATCAACAGCGTGATCTACTAATTTTTTATCGGCAACTGCAGCACCAACTCCTTTAGATATTACTATCTTTTTAAGTTTAGGAACTTGCATTACATTTTTATATCCGAATTCTTCTGTAAGAGCAGTAACTACTTTGTCCTTGTACTCTTGTTTTAATCTTGGAGTGTAAGCCATAACTAAATTACTTCATTTGATTTTTTAGAAAATCTCACTTTTTTATCACCTTCCATTTTATAACCTACTCTTGTAGTTTCTCCTTTACCTGTTAATAAAGATAAATTTGACATATGGATAGCTGCTTCTTTCTCTACAATGCCACCTTGAGGGTTTTGTGCACTTGGCTTAGTATGTTTCTTAACCATGTTTACACCTTCAACGATTGCTTTGTTTTTATCTTTCAATACTTTAAGCACTTTTCCTTCAGTTCCTTTATGGTCTCCAGAAATTACTTGTACTGTATCGCCTGATTTTATTTTAAACTTTGTCATCTTATTAGTCATTAAAGCACTTCAGGTGCTAATGATACAATTTTCATGAATTGTTTATCACGAAGTTCTCTAGCTACAGGTCCAAAAACACGTGTTCCTCTCATTTCTCCTTGCGGATTTAAAAGTACACAAGCGTTATCGTCAAATCTTATATAAGATCCGTCTGGACGTCTTACTTCCTTAACAGTACGTACAACCACAGCTGTAGAAACAGCCCCTTTTTTGATATTACCGTTAGGAGTTGCATCTTTTACAGAAACAACTATTTTATCACCTACAGAAGCATATCTTCTTTTAGTACCACCTAGAACACGGATAGTTAAAACTTCCTTTGCTCCAGTGTTATCTGCGACTTTTAATCTTGATTCTTGTTGTAACATAATTACTTCGCTCTTTCAATTATTTCTACTAATCTCCAACATTTAGATTTAGATAAAGGTCTTGTTTCCATGATCTTTACTGTATCTCCAATGTTACAGTCATTTGTCTCATCGTGTGCAACGTATTTTTTCGTTTTCAACACGAATTTTCCATACATAGGGTGTTTTACTTTTTTCACTTCAGAAACCACAATAGATTTCTGCATTTTGTTACTTGTAACAATTCCTATACGTTCTTTTCTTAAATTTCTTTTTTCCATCTTTCAGCGGAATACAATTATTGTATTTCTCTTTTAGTTAACTCGGTTGCCATTCTAGCTACACTACGTCTTACGTTGCGTAATTGAATTGGATTTTCTAAAGGAGAGATTGCGTGAGCTAATTTAAGATCAGCATAACTCTTTTTAGTGTCACCTAATTTTTCTTGTAATTCAGCTGTAGAAAGCTGTGTAATTTCTGATTGCTTCATAATATCTTATATTAAGCTTCGTAATCTCTTGCGATTAGGAACTTCGTTTTTACAGGTAGTTTTTGAGCTGCTAAACGTAATGCTTCTTTAGCTACTTCTAAAGGCACTCCTCCAACTTCAAACATGATTCTTCCTGGTTTAACTACTGCTACCCAATATTCTACAGCACCTTTACCTTTACCCATACGTACTTCAAGAGGCTTTTTTGTAATAGGCTTATCTGGAAATATTTTAATCCATAATTGCCCTTCTCTTTTCATATAACGTGTAGCTGCAATACGAGCTGCTTCAATTTGACGAGATGTTAAAAACATACCTTTTTCATGTACCGATTTTATTCCGAACATTCCGTTAGAAAGCTCATGGCCTCTCTCAGAATTTCCTTTCATGCGTCCTTTTTGGACCTTACGGAATTTTGTTTTTCTAGGTTGTAACATTTTTCTTTGTCTTTAAAAATTACTTTCTGCGACGAGATTTATTATTCCCACCACGTCTTGGCGCATCAGAGTTTCCTTTACCACCTTGTTGTTTTTTTGATAAACCTACAAGTGGAGATAATTCTCTTTTACCATAAACTTCACCTTTCATAATCCATACTTTGATACCCAATCTACCATAAGTAGTATGTGCCTCAACTAAAGCATAGTCAATATCGGCTCTGAATGTTGATAATGGAATTCTTCCTTCTTTATAATGCTCAGAACGTGCCATCTCAGCACCATTCAAACGACCACTAATTTGAATTTTGATTCCTTCTGCGTTCATACGCATAGTAGCAGCAATTGCCATTTTAATTGCACGTCTGTAAGAAATACGATTCTCAATTTGACGAGCAACACTTGATCCTACTAAAAACGCATCTAGCTCAGGTCTCTTAATTTCGAAGATGTTCAATTGAACTTCCTTATCTGTAATTTTCTTAAGCTCTTCTTTTAACTTGTCTACCTCTTGACCACCTTTCCCAATAATAATACCAGGTCTTGCAGTAGTGATAGTAACGGTTACAAGTTTAAGCGTACGCTCAATAATTACTCTAGACACACTAGCTTTTGATAAACGAGCGTGAACGTATTTTCTAATCTTATCGTCTTCAGCAAGTTTATCTCCATAATCATTGCCACCATACCAGTTAGATTCCCATCCTCTGATAATTCCTAAACGATTTCCGATTGGATTTGTCTTTTGTCCCATATCTCTATTTAAGCTTGTGTGTTATTGTTAGCTCCAACTACGATTGTTACGTGGTTAGAACGTTTTCTAATTCTGTGTGCGCGACCTTGAGGTGCTGGACGTAATCTTTTTAACATTGCGCCACCATCTACTCTAATCTCTTTCACTACCAATTCAGCGTCTTCAATACTTGCATCTTCGTTTTTTGCTTGCCAGTTAGAAATTGCTGAAAGCAATAATTTTTCTAAACGACGTGATGCTTCTTTTGGGCTAAACTTAAGAATATTAAGAGCTGTTTCAGCTTTTTGTCCTCTAACCAAGTCTGCAACTAAACGCATTTTTCTTGGTGAAGTAGGACAGTTATTAAGCTTTGCAAAAGCAACGTGCTTTCTTTCTTCCTTAATAGCGTCTGCCATTTGTTTTTTACGACTTCCCATAGCTCTACTTATTTTTTACCTTTATTTTTAGCACCTGCATGACCTCTGAACGATCTTGTTGGTGAAAATTCTCCTAATTTGTGACCTACCATGTTTTCAGTTACGTAAACTGGTACAAATTGACGACCATTGTGTACTGCAATTGTTTGTCCAACAAAATCTGGAGTTATCATTGATGCTCTTGACCAAGTTTTGATAACTGTTTTTTTGTTAGCAGCTACATTTTCAGCAACTTTTTTGTCTAATTTATAATGGATGTAAGGTCCTTTTTTTAATGAACGTGCCATATTATCTCAATTATTTCTTTCTACGTTCTACAATATACTTATTACTAGCTTTCGTTTTAGAACGTGTTCTATAACCTTTAGCTGGAATACCTTTTCTAGATCTTGGATGACCACCAGAAGATTTACCTTCTCCACCACCCATTGGATGATCTACTGGGTTCATAACTACTGGTCTTACTCTTGGTCTTCTTCCTAACCATCTGCTTCTACCTGCTTTACCAGACACAAGTAATTGATGATCTGAGTTAGATACTACACCAATTGTAGCCAAACAATCTGCAAGTATTAAACGTGTTTCACCTGAAGGCAATTTCACGGTTGCAAATTTTCCATCTCTTGCCATTAATTGAGCAAAAGCTCCAGCACTTCTTGCCATAATTGCACCTTGCCCAGGACGCAATTCAATACAAGATATAATAGTACCAAGAGGTATTTGACTTAAAGGCATTGCATTTCCAATTTCTGGAGCAACATCTGTAGTTCCTGAAACTACATTTTGCCCAACTTGTAAACCATTTTGAGCAATGATGTAACGTTTTTCACCATCTTGATAATTCAATAAAGCGATAAATGCTGTTCTGTTTGGATCGTATTGAATTGAAGCAACTTCAGCAGGAATACCAGCTTTGTTACGTTTAAAATCAATAATACGATACTTTCTTTTATGACCTCCACCTATATAGCGCATGGTCATTTTTCCTTGACTGTTTCTACCACCAGAGCGTTTGTTCGGAACAAGTAAACTCTTTTCCGGCTTATCAGTAGTGATGGCGTCAAATCCATTTACTACTCTAAATCGCTGCGCTGATGTGATCGGTTTTAATTTTCTTACTGACATTTTTGTCTAATTACATGTTACTGTATAAATCAATAGATTCACCTTCCGCCAGTTGTACAATTGCTTTTTTAACAGCATTTGTTTTACCATGTTGAATACCTGTCTTTGTGTGACGAGTTCTTCTATCTGGACGGACATTTATAGTACGAACTTTTTCAACAGAAACTCCATAAGCAGCTTCAACTGCTTTTTTGATTTCTACCTTGTTCGCCTTTGTATTCACTTCGAAGCTAAAACAATTGTTTACTTCGCTATTAGCTGACGCTTTTTCAGTGATTATAGGTTTAATTAAGATACTCATGGTTTCCTTATTTACTTAAATTCGATTCAATTCCTTCTAAAGAACTCTCTAAAAGGACTAATTTATTTGCGTTTAAAATTTTGTAAGTGCTTAATTCTGAGTTCATTACAACTTCAGACCCTTTCAAATTACGTGACGACAAATATACATTATTATTTGAAGCACCCAACACAAACAAAGATTTTTTATTCTCAACTCCTAAAGCTTTCAACACATTAGTGAAATTTTTAGTTTTTGGTGTATCAAAATTGAAGTCTTCTAAAACAACGATTGCATTGTCATTAGCTTTCATTGTTAAAGCTGATTTACGTGCTAAACGTTTTAGGTTTTTATTCAATTTGAAACTATAATTTCTAGGTCTAGGCCCGAACATACGTCCTCCACCTTTAAATACACCAGACTTGATAGATCCTGCTCTTGCAGTACCTGTTCCTTTTTGCTTTTTTATCTTACGTGTACTACCTGCAATTTCTGCTCTTTCTTTAGCCTTATGAGTTCCTTGACGTTGGTTAGCAAGATATTGCTTAACATCTAAGTAAACTGCATGATTATTTGGCTCTATAGCAAACACATCTTTAGAAAGTTCAATCTTTCTACCTGTGTCTTTTCCGTTTAAATCTACAACTGCTACTTTCATTATTTTTGAATAATTACATAAGAGTTTTTGTGACCAGGAACACACCCTTTAACAACAAGTAAATTCTTTTCTGGAACCACTTTATATACTCTTAAATTTTCAACATTCACTCTTTCGCCACCCATTCTTCCTGCCATTTTCATTCCTTTGAATACTCTCGCTGGATATGAAGCTGCACCAATAGAACCTGGAGCTCTTAAACGGTTGTGCTGACCATGCGTAGCTTGACCAACTCCACCAAAACCATGACGTTTTACAACCCCTTGGAATCCTTTTCCTTTAGATGTACCTGCAATGTCAACAAACTCACCTTCGATGAAATGTTCTACAGTGATGGCATCACCTAATTTGTAACCTTCTCCAAACCCTTGGAATTCAACGACTTTTCTTTTAACAGAAGTACCAGCTTTTTTAGCATGACCTGCTTCAGCTTTTGTGGTGCTTTTCTCTGTCTTGTCATCGAAACCAAGTTGAAGAGCACTATACCCGTCAACCTCTTCGGTTCTGACTTGGGTAACGATACATGGCCCAGCTTCGATTACTGTACAAGGAATATTTTTCCCGTTTTCATCGTAGATGCTGGTCATACCGATTTTTTTTCCAATTAACCCAGACATAAATTATTATTTAATTATTAATACTACTTATTTTAAAAAATTCAGGGTCAAAATACGTTTCAACCCTGAATTGTATTTTTACCGTTTTTCCTTAACCATCGTTAAGGACATGTTTGATCTAACTATACTTTGATCTCTACTTCTACTCCACTTGGTAATTCAAGTTTCATCAAGGCATCAATTGTTTTTGATGATGAGCTATAGATATCAAGTAATCTTTTGTAAGAACTTAATTGAAATTGCTCTCTTGATTTTTTGTTTACGTGTGGTGAACGTAATACTGTAAAAATCTTTTTATTAGTTGGTAATGGAATTGGCCCAGTTACTACTGCTCCAGTACTTTTTACCGTTTTAACAATCTTATCAGCAGATTTGTCTACTAAATTATGATCGTATGATTTTAGTTTTATTCTGATTTTTTGACTCATTTTCTTAAATTTTAAGCTTCAACGCCTTTAGCTGCTTTAATAACTTCTTCTGATATATTAGAAGGTGTTTCAGCATAATGTGAAAATTCCATTGTTGATGTTGCTCTACCTGATGATAATGTACGTAATGAAGTAACATAACCAAACATTTCAGATAATGGCACATGTGCCTTAACAACTTTTGAACCTGCTCTATCTCCCATGTCATTAACTTGACCACGACGACGGTTAAGGTCTCCTACAATATCTCCCATGTTTTCTTCAGGAGTTAACACTTCTAATTTCATAATTGGCTCCATGATTACAGCTTTTGCAGCTTTTGCAGCAGCTTTAAATCCTAACTTTGCAGCCAATTCGAATGATAATTGATCAGAATCCACATCATGGTAAGAACCATCAGTTAGAGTCACTTTCATAGCATCTACCTCATATCCTGCTAATGGACCATTGATCATAGCCATTTTAAATCCTTTTTCAATTGAAGGGATAAATTCTTTAGGAACGTTACCACCTTTAATTTCAGAAACAAACTCTAATCCAGTTTTTCCTTCTTCAGCAGGCTCTAAAGTAAACACGATATCAGCAAACTTACCACGTCCACCAGATTGTTTTTTGTAAACTTCTCTATGTTGTGCTGTTCTTGTGATAGCTTCTTTGTACTCTACTTGAGGTTGGCCTTGGTTTACCTCTACTTTAAACTCACGTCGTAAACGATCAACAATAATATCTAAGTGAAGCTCACCCATACCTGAAATAATCGTCTGACCTGAAGCCTCATCTGTTCTAACTGTAAACGTTGGATCTTCTTCAGCTAATTTTGCTAAAGACATACCTAATTTATCGATATCTGCTTTTGTTTTAGGCTCAACCGCAATACCAATTACTGGATCAGGGAAGTTCATACTTTCTAAAACAATTGGATGTTTTTCATCTGATAATGTATCTCCTGTTTTGATAGATTTAAATCCTACAGCAGCTCCAATATCTCCAGCTTCAATAAAGTCAATTGCATTTTGCTTATTAGCATGCATTTGGTAGATACGAGAGATACGTTCTTTATTTCCTGAACGATTATTCAATACATAAGAACCAGCATCTAAACGACCAGAGTATGCTCTAAAGAATGCTAAACGACCAACGAAAGGATCAGTAGCAATTTTAAATGCTAATGCAGCAAACGGCTCATCAACAGAAGGCTTTCTTTTTTCTTCTTTCTCAGTATCTGGATTAACACCTACAATCGCCTCTTTATCTAAAGGAGAAGGTAAATATCTACAAACTGCATCTAATAAGAATTGAACACCTTTGTTTTTGAATGAAGATCCACAAATCATAGGTATGATAGCCATATCCATAACAGCAGCTCTTAATGCTGTGTGTATTTCATCTTCAGTAATTGAATCTTCATCTTCCATGAATTTTTCAAGAAGATTTTCATCGTAACTTGCTACTTCTTCAATTAATAAAGCTCTATATTGTTTTGCTTCTGCTTTTAATTCTTCAGGAATATCAACAACATCAAAAGTTGCACCTAAAGTTTCATCATGCCAGATAATAGCTCTGTTTTTTACTAAATCTACAACACCTTTAAAATCGATTTCATCACCAATAGGTAAAACAATAGGCACTGCATTAGAGCCCAACATTTCTTTTACCTGCTTGTTAACTTCTAAAAAGTTAGAACCTTGACGGTCCATTTTATTTACGAAACCAATTCTAGGTACTTTATAGTTATCAGCTAATCTCCAGTTAGTTTCTGATTGAGGCTCAACACCATCAACAGCACTAAATAAGAATACCAACCCATCTAATACACGTAAAGAACGATTTACTTCTACCGTAAAATCAACGTGACCAGGAGTATCGATAATATTAAAGTGATAACCCATAGAATCAGGTGTTGGCTCTCCATTTACACGAGGAAAAACCCATTCACAAGTTGTAGCAGCAGATGTAATTGTAATACCTCTTTCTTGCTCTTGCTCCATCCAGTCCATTGTTGCTGCTCCATCATGAACCTCACCAATTTTGTGAGACACACCTGTGTAGAACAATATACGCTCTGTAGTTGTTGTTTTTCCTGCATCAATATGAGCAGCAATACCTATATTTCTTGTATATTTTAAATCTCTTGCCATCTTAAATTAAAATCTAAAGTGTGAGAATGCTTTATTAGCTTCCGCCATTTTGTGAGTATCCATACGTTTTTTAACTGCCGCTCCTTCTTCTTTAGCCGCAGCTAAAATTTCAGCAGCAAGTTTTGCTGGCATAGATTTTTCATTTCTTTTACGTGAGTAACTAATCAACCATTTCATAGCTGTAGATACTTTACGATCTGGACGAATTTGCATTGGAATTTGAAATGTTGCTCCACCAACTCTACGACTACGTACTTCTACGTGAGGCATAACGTTAGATAAGGCATCTTTCCAAGTTTCTAAAGCTGTTTTTTCGTCGTCAGTCTTTTTTGATTCTACAATATCAATTGCATCATAGAATACTTTGAACGCTACCGACTTCTTTCCATCCCACATCATCATATTAACGAAACGAGTTACTAACTGATCGTTAAAACGTGGATCTGGTAAAAGCGGTCTTTTTTTCGCTGCTCTTTTTCTCATGTCTTCTTCTTAAAGTTTTTTAATTACTTTTTAGGGCGTTTTGCACCATACTTAGATCTACGTTGTGTTCTACCTGCAACACCTGCTGTGTCTAAGGCACCACGAACGATGTGATATCTAACTCCTGGCAAATCTTTTACCCTTCCACCTCTAACCAATACTATCGAGTGCTCTTGTAAATTATGACCTTCTCCTGGGATGTATGCATTTACTTCATTACCATTTGTTAATCTAACCCTTGCTACTTTACGCATTGCAGAGTTAGGTTTTTTTGGCGTCGTTGTGTAAACACGTGTACAAACCCCACGTCTTTGAGGACATGAATCTAAAGCAGCCGATTTACTCTTCTTGGTTATTTTGGCTCTTCCTATTCGTACTAATTGTGAAATTGTTGGCATATATTTCTATATAATTTATATTTACTCCTCGCATTTGAGGGCTGCAAAGGTAGAAATAAATTTCAGTTTTTCAAATGTAAAATGATTAATTTTCAAAAGTTTGATGAATTATTTAACATTGGGCATATTTTTAGTCCAAATTTCCGTTAGCTTTGAAAACTATTAATGCTTTATATGCCTTTAAAAATCTTTCTTTTTTTAATTGGATTTTGGTTGTTGTCTACTTCACAACTTTACTCTCAATCCTTGTCTCTTTCTGCCAAAGGCAAGACAGAAAATGAAACTAAAATTATTGACTCATTATATTATCTTAAAAACTTTGAGGATTTTGCATCACTTGAAAAAGAAGTAATAGATATTAAAGAAAAATTATTAAAACTAGGTTATATTGAAAGTGAGTTATTAAGTATAGAAAAAAAGAATGACTCATCTTATATTGCAAGTTATCATTTGAATCATTACTACAAAACAATTAAAATATATTTTGGCCCTTCAATTAATAGAAACATTTTAAAACTAGTATCTAACACCGTAAAGGAAAATTATTTTGAAACAGATTTTTACACATTAGAAAAAACGCTTCAATTATTGAATTCTGAAATTTCAAATCAAGGAGACCCTTTTTCAACACTGCAGCTATCAAACATTAAAAAAGAAACTGAAAGTACTTTATACGCTGAGCTACAAATTACAGAACAACCGCAAAGAACAATAGACACTATTATAATTAAGGGTTATGACAAGTTTCCAAAATCATATGTGAAACGTTATCTTAAAATTAGCAACAAACAACTATTCAATTTAAAGACAATTAAAGAAAAAATGTCAGATTTGGAAGACCTACAGTTTGCAAGTCAAATTAAGGAACCCGAAGTTTTATTTACTAAAGACTCTACCTTATTATATATATATGTAGAAAAAACCAAAAGCAATGCCTTTGATGGGTTTTTAGGATTTGGAACTAATACTGAAACTAATAAAATAGAATTTGATGGCTACTTAAACTTAAATCTTCTAAACAATTTAAACTATGGAGAGTCATTTAGATTATTATATAAAAGTGATGAAAGCCAGCAAAAAACTTTTGATATAAAAGCTAAACTCCCCTATTTATTAGGTTCTCCAATTGGAGTTGAATTAAGTTTAAATATTTTCAAAAAAGATTCTTCATTTGTTACGGTTTCACAATCAGGAAAACTAGATTATATAATTAGTCCTAAAAACTCAGTTTCTGCTGGCATATTATCTACTACATCAACAAACTTATTAGACAATAATATATTAAGTATTAATGATTACAAGTCATCTTTTTATACTCTAAATTATTTACACACCAAGAGGCAGCGTTATAATTTACTTTTTCCCATAAATTTTCAGTTTGATATTACTACTGGTTTTGGTAATCGCACTTTTGATGATATCAAAGAATCTCAAAACTCACTAGCAATAAATACGTTTAAAATTTTTAATTTGAATGACAGCAATAGCATTTTTACTCAGATTACTAGTGGCTACTTAAAATCTGACACGTATCTTGAAAATGAACTTCTACGTTTTGGAGGTATAAATTCAATAAGGGGTTTTGAAGAAAACAGCTTGACGGCAAATTTATTTGGCGTAATTAACACAGAGTATCGCTACAAGGTCAGTAATAGTCTATATATTCATTCGGTTATTGATGCTGCTTATTACGAAAATGAGCTTTTTGACAAAAAAGAGAAGCTTTTTGGCTTTGGCTTTGGCTTTGGACTACTTACAAAAGCAGGATTATTTAAACTCAATTATTCGAGTGGAAAGACTGAAAACCAATCGTTTAAAATTTCAGATTCAAAAGTCCATATTAGCTTAATCGCAATTTTTTAAGTATAAATCAAAAAAAAATTAGCATTTTTAAGAAAATATTATTGTTTTATTAACTTTTTATTATGACTTTTGGTGCAGGCTAATTCAAATTAATTTAAATATGAAAACAAAGTTTAGTGGAATTTTAACGCTATTACTAGCGTTTGCTGTGCAATTTACCTTTGCACAAGACAAAACAATTTCTGGAACGGTATCAGATGTTTCTGGCTTACCTCTCCCAGGAGTTAATATTTTAGTAAAAGGAACAACAACTGGTACACAAACTGATTTTGATGGAAAATATTCTATCAAAGCAAAGTCTGGTGATGTTTTATCTTTTACTTACGTAGGATTAAAATCTCAAGAGGTGACTGTAGGTTCAGCTAGTACAATTAATGTTACTATGCAAGAAGATGCAGCAGTACTTGACGAAGTTGTAATTACAGCTTTAGGTTTTGAAAAGAAAAAAGATGATGACTTAAGTTCAACTTCTATTGTAAAAGTAGACCAACTGCAAAAATCAGGTGAAGCAGGGGTATTGCAAGCTTTATCTGGAAAAACTTCAGGTGTAAACATTACTAGAAACTCTGGCGATCCTGGATCTGGAGCTTACATCCAAATTCGTGGACAAAACACAATTTTAGGAGACAGTAGTCCATTAATTGTAATTGATGGTGCTATTATTTCAAACAATTCAATTGGTGGTGGTACTGCTGGTGTAGTACAACAGTCACGTTTAAATGACATTAACCAAGAAGATATTGAGTCTATTTCAGTTCTTAAAGGAGCTTCAGCTGCTGCTGTTTATGGAACTGGTGCTGCAAATGGTGTTATTGTTATAAAAACTAAACGTGGAGCTAAAGGCTCTAAACAATGGAAAGTTGAGGTAAAATCTGCTGCATCATTTGATACAGTTAATGTTGAATGGGAAAAACAAGGTGTTTTTGGACAAGGATTTAATGGTGTAGATCACTTAACTGGTAGTGGTCAATCAAATACTGGTTTTTCTTTTGGAGGTAAAATTTCTTCAAGAGCAGGTGGTCCTGATACAGTTAATACTGCAGGTGCTTATTTCGTTTCTGAAACAGGTAACGTAATTTACCCAATTACTGTTAAAAATTCACAAGAAGTTTTTAACAAAGCTAATAGAGATGCCGTTTTTAAAACAGGTATTACATTTGAAAACAATGTAAGTTTAAGTTATGGTGGTGAAAAAAGCCGTACTTTCGTAAGTGTTTCTAATTGGGATCAAGATGGTATTTACAGAGGTGCTTCAGATTACAGAAGAACAAGTGTAAGATTAAACAATGATACAGATATATCTGATAAGTTAACATTTAAAATGTCTACAACTTATGTTGGTATTGAATCAAATCGTGTTCAAACTGGATCAAATTTAAATGGTTTATATTTAGGATACTTAAGAACATCTCCAGATTTTGATATTAGAGATTATGTTGGTACTTATTTTAATGCAGCTGGTGATCCAACTCCAAACTCTCACAGAGCTTACAGACAGCATTTAGGTTCTTCTAGAACTTTTAACTCTTCAACTGGTACATTTAATTATGATTCTCCAGCTTATAACAACCCTTTATGGACAATAAATAAACAAAAAAATATTAATGATGTTAACCGTTTTATTGTTGCTCCAGAAATAAGCTACAAGTTAAATAATAACATGACTTTAATAGGTCGTTACAGTTTAGATTACTATCAAGATAACAGACTTAACTATGAACCAGCTGGATCAGCAGGAGATAGTACTAATGGTCTTTATAATGAAGACAGAATTACTGAAAGCAACCAAAACTATAATATCTTTATTACTGGACAGCAAAAGATTACTGATATCTTTAATATGGACTATACTGTTGGTACTCAATTTTTCCAAAACAGTTATAAAAGGTTAACTGCTGGTGAGTCTAACTTTACCAATCCTGATGAAGTTTTTATGAATTTAGGAAATGCTACAAATGCGAACAGAACTGCTTCTGATTTTATTTCAAAAACAAGAAAATCCGGTGCTTTTGCTGTATTAAACTTTGATTATAATAATGAGCTATTACTTGAATTAACTGCAAGAGGTGAATACGTTTCAACATTACCAAATGCTGGTATGATATTTTACCCTAGTGCTTCAGCAGGTTGGAACTTTAGCAAATACGTTGAAGACTCAAACGTTATCTCATTTGGTAAATTAAGAGCCTCTTATGGTGAGGTAGGTATTGAGCCTGCGCCTTACTCAACTGCTACTGTAATTACAACAGGAGGACTTAACTCTGGATGGGGAGATGGTTATTTAGGTTCAGCTTATGGTAACCCATTAACTCAGTCTTCTGTTAGAGGAAATCCTGATTTAAAAGAGGAGCGTGTAAAAGAATTAGAAGTTGGTTTTGATACTCGTTTTTTAAATGATAGAATAAGTTTATCAGCAACTTACTATGACAGAACATCTGAAGATGTATTATTAAATTTACCTTTAGCACCTTCTACAGGTTTTGGTTCCCAATTAGTAAATGCTGCTACTATATCAAATAAAGGTATTGAACTAGATTTGAGTGCAAAAATTATTAACAATGCAGATTTACAATGGAATGTAAATTTCAGTTTTACTCAAAACAAAAATATGGTTGAAGACTTAGCTGGTAGTGCTTACTTTGCATTAAATGGATTTACATCTAACTCATCAGGTATTGCTGAAGGTCAACCTTTTGGAGTATTAAGAGGTACAAAGTATGCTCGTGATGCCAATGGTGATTATATTTTAGATGCTAATGGATTCCCTACAGCAGCTGCAACTGAAGATTTTATTAGTGACCCTAATCCTGATTGGAGAGGAGGTTTTGGAACTCAAGTATCTTATAAAGGATTCACTCTATCAGCATTATTTGAAACTTCACAAGGAAATGATGTATGGAATGGAACAAGAGGTGTGTTATACTACTTTGGAATACACCCAGATACGGCAGTTGAAACAGTTGCGTCGCAAAATTTAGTAAACTCAGTTGGTACTGTTATTCCTGCAGGAACTGTTTTTAGAGGATTTGAACAAGATTTTGGAGCTGGACCAGTAGCTGTTGACCAAAGTTGGTGGACAGGAAATGGTGGTGGATTTGGTGACGTTGGAGAACCTTTCCATGAAGACGCTTCTTGGACTCGTTTAAGAGAGTTATCTTTATTCTATACGTTGCCATCTAAGTTAATATCTAAAATAGGTATTGATACAATTGAATTAGGTGTTACTGGAAGAAATTTAGTGCTTTGGACTGATGTTGAAGGGTTTGATCCAGATAACAACTTAACAGGAGCTTCTAAAGGACGTGGATTAGAATATTTTAGTAATCCAGGAACTAAGTCAATATTGACGACTTTAAGAGTTTCTTTCTAAATTCATAAAATTAAAATTAAAACATATGAAAAATTTAAAATTTATATTCCTTTTCTTAATAACTCTAGCGATAGCATCTTGTGAGAGCTATACAGAAGATTTAAATGAAGACCCAAACAACTTTGGGAGTGCTCCAGCTGAATTAATTATTGGGCAAGCACAATTAGGATGGATGCAATTGGCAACTAGTAATAGTGCAAGATATGCTGGTATATTTATGAACCATTTTACAGGAGAAGATAGACAATACATTTCTGTAAATAACTACTCTACAACTGCAGCAGATTATGATGATTCATGGGATGACGCTTACGTAGATGGTATTGCTCAAGCTCAATTAGCTAAAAATTTAGCATTAGAAGCAGGTAATCAAAGACTTGCAGGTGTAGCATTAATTTGTGAAGCAGCATTATTTGGTGAAATGGCAGCTCTTTTTGGAGATGTGCCTTTTTCAGAAGCCAATGACATAGCTAATAACCCGACTCCTGCTTATGATAGCCAGGCTAGTGTTTTAGCTGGAGTGCAAACTTTATTAGATGATGCATTAACTAAAGTAGGTACAGCTACAGTATCTAGTTTCTTTGGAGGTAATAGATTATCAAGTTCAGCGACTTGGGCTGAAATTGCTTGGTCATTAAAAGCGCGTTATTATTTAATAGCTAAAAATTACCCAATGGCTTTGACAGCTTCTCGTAACGGTATTAATACTCCTGCAAAAAGCTTAAAAACTCAACACACTACAGTTACTAATACTGAAAACTTATACTATCAATTTATGGTAGATGAGCGTGATGGATATTTAGGAGCTACAGATTCTCATTTATTAAATTTAGTAACTGGCGTAGTACCTAGAGTAATTGCAACACCAGGAGAAACACAACGTGCTGCATTTTATTTTACTGGAACATCGCCAAGAACAAGTGCTGGTGGAGTGTTTGCAGAAACTGCTCCTATGAACTTAATTTCTTATGAAGAGGTTAAATTAATTGAAGCTGAAGCTGCTAACAGAACTGGTGATGCTGGTGATGTAACTGCCTTTAATGCTGTGAGATCTTATTTAGCTACAAGATATGGTGGATTATTCCCTGCTACTACTTCTTTAACTGGAAGTCCTGCTTTATTAAGAGAAATATTAGAGGAAAAATATATTTCTTTAATTGGTGAGTTACAACCTTTCCATGATGTTAGACGTACAAACAATTTATTGAATGTGCCTCCAAAAACTGGAAGTGTAATTCCACAACGTTTTATTTATCCTCAAGTAGAGGTTGATACAAATCCAAATGTACCATCTCCACTTCCAACTTTATTTGATCCAACACCGATCAATTAATAAAACAATTAATTTAGTTTAAAAGAGGCTACCTAACGGTAGCCTTTTTTTATATTTGCACTATGGAAAAAGAAACTACAATTTTTGGAATAAGAGCTGTTATTGAAGCTGTAAAATCTGGCGAAAACATTGATAAAATTTTTTTACAAAAAGGTCTAAAAGGTGAACTCTTTACAGAACTTGAGCAGTTATTGCATAAAGAGAGATTAAACTCTTCATATGTTCCTGTGGAAAAACTGAATAGACTAACCAAAATGAATCACCAAGGTGTTGTGGCTCAAATTGCACCTATAACTTTTTATTCTTTAGAAGAATTAGTAGCATCTGTTATTGACTCTGGCAAAACACCTTTGTTTTTATTATTAGACCAATTGAGTGATGTACGTAACTTTGGTGCAATAATAAGAACTGCTGAGTGTACTGGAGTATCTGGTATTATTATTCAGAAAAAAGGTGGCGCTCCTGTAAATGGAGATACAGTTAAAACTAGTGCTGGTGCTATTTTTAAAATTCCGATTTGTAAAGTTGATCATATAAAAGATGCTGTTTTTTATATGCAAGCTTCAGGTATTAAAGTTGTTGCTGCAACCGAAAAATCTGATAAAAATTTATATGATGTTTCGTTTACAGAGCCATGTGCAATTATTATGGGTTCTGAAGGCAAGGGTATAAACCCTTCTATATTAAAAGTGGTTGATGAAAAAGCAAAGCTACCAATACTAGGTGATATTGAATCTTTAAATGTTTCTGTAGCTTGTGGTGCTTTTTTGTATGAAGTGGTCAGACAACGTCTCTAATCATCTCCTTTTTTGTAATGGTATGTTATTTTAGGTAATTCTTCAGACTCTGAGTTAGTTTCAGCTTCTAAGTGTTCAATAAAATTACCATCTTTATCAAAATGTTTTAAAAAAGGATCGTTCTCTTCATTATAATTTGGTTCTTGCCAATAATACTTTTCAGGTTTTGCAATAGTTTTTCTAAAAATCAAAGAGAAAATAATTCCTGTTATTAAACCTCCTAAATGACCTTCCCAAGACATTCCTTCTTTTACTGGAAAAACATACCATATCATACTTCCGTATAAAAAAACCATTAATAAAGACAATGCTACCAAACGATAATGCTTAGCAAAAACTCCTTTAAAAAAAATAAAACTTACCAATACATAAATCAATCCACTAGCTCCAATATGATTTGCTGGCCTACCAATATACCAGGTTATTAATCCAGAAAGTAAAATTCCGTAAAACAGAACTTTCCAAGCTATATCACGATAGAAATAAAACAAAGCCATTGTTAATACAAACAACGGAATAGTATTATGATAAATATGCTCTATATCTCCATGAATAAAAGGGCTAAAAATTACACCTCTTAATCCTTCAAATGTTTGAGGATAAATACCAAAACTTTTTATTTCTGGTAAAAAGCGAACTTGTAACCAGAATACAACCCAAATAAGCATCACAAAAAAAACTGGATATGCAATTACTCCTGTTGAATATCTAAACTGTTGTTGATTGTTCATAGCTAAATTTAAAATATTCTATTCAAATAGTTAACCAAATATGTGTTTTATGAAATATTGTCACATCATATTTTGTAATTTTACATTATGAATGCACCTTTAGCAGAACGTTTACGACCAAAACAATTAATAGATTACTTAAGCCAAGATCATTTGGTTGGTGATAAAGGCGTATTAACTCAGCATATTAAACAAGGTGTAATTCCATCAATGATATTTTGGGGACCTCCAGGTACTGGAAAAACAACTCTTGCAAATATTATAGCAAACGAATCTAACAGGCCATTTTATGCATTGAGTGCTATTAATTCTGGTGTGAAAGACATTCGAGATGTTATAGAAAAAGCAAAGCAAAGTGGTGGTTTGTTTACAACAAAAAACCCTATTTTATTTATAGATGAAATTCATCGTTTTAGCAAATCGCAACAAGATTCATTGTTAGAAGCAGTTGAAAAAGGTTGGGTGACTTTAATTGGAGCTACTACTGAGAATCCGAGTTTTGAAGTTATTTCGGCACTACTCTCTCGTTGTCAGGTTTATGTACTAAATTCTTTTGAAAAGAAAGACTTAGAAGCTCTTTTAAACAGAGCTGTAAATGATGACGAAATTATCTCGAAACGAAAGGTTAACCTTAAAGAAACTGATGCTTTAATAAAATTGTCAGGTGGTGATGCTCGAAAATTGCTTAATATTTTTGAATTAATTATCACTTCTTATAATGATGATGAAAAGATAATTATAACAAATGAAGCTGTTTTACAAAAAGTACAAAGTAATACTGTGCGTTATGACAAAACTGGTGAACAACATTACGATATTATTTCGGCATTTATAAAATCGATTAGAGGTAGTGATCCAAATGCAGCTGTATATTATTTAGCTAGAATGATTGAAGGTGGTGAAGATGTAAAATTTATTGCTAGACGCTTACTTATTCTTGCTAGCGAAGATATTGGCAATGCTAACCCAACAGCATTAGTAATTGCAAACAATACGTTTCAAGCAGTATCTGTAATTGGTAACCCAGAATCGCGAATAATACTAAGTCAGTGTGCAACTTATTTAGCAACTTCGCCTAAAAGCAATGCTGCATACGAAGCCATTGCAAAAGCACTTCAATTGGTTAAAGATACTGGAGATTTATCTGTACCATTATCTATTAGAAATGCACCAACAAAATTAATGAAAGAACTCGGTTATGGAGATAATTACCAATATGCTCATAATTATGAAAATAATTTTGCCGCACACGAGTTTATGCCTGACGAAATAAAAAACACTACACTTTATAAACCAGGTAACAATCAGCGTGAACAAGCACAACGAGAGTTTTTAAAAATGCGTTGGAAAGAAAAATATGGTTATTAATAAGTTTTCTATATTAATCTTTAGAATCAACAATTAAGTTTATTCCTAGTTGTAAAGATACACTTTGTGCTTTAGAAATATTTTGCATTTGTAATAAATTATCAACCATTCCATATAAGTTTATTTTACCCAAATGTGCAGACATTCCTAAGCCTACATTAGTAAACGAATAATCATCAACAGTGTATGTTAATTTTAAGCGTAGAGCATCATATAATCGCCTGTAATAAAATACTTTTGCTGCAAATTGTGGGCGTTTTGGCCTAAACATTGAAAACAACTGTACTCCTACTGCATTCTGATATTCATCATCAGATGTATTTAAACAGTTACAATCATTACCACCTTTTTCTCCAAATGAATACTTATAAGCCGCATTAAATTTTGTTGACCGCCAAGTAACATAACTATTTTGTAGAGTATCTATATTTATATTCCCATCCAATTCTTCTTCAAAATTTTGCCAATATGGCGTAGTGCCTTCATTATTAATTATAGGTGGAAAAACAAGCTCAATACCTTCAAATGTATAGCTTCCATTTAAATGATAGTTTTCAACTTCTTTAGAATGAAAAATAGCACCAAAATCCAACATACTTGCTGTTATTGTTGTCTGTTCGTTAGCTTGAATTGTAAAACCTAAATCAACTCCAAAACCAAAGTTTCCACTAAAAAAAAATCGCGGAATTATCTTTTTTATGTCTTTACTAGCATCAGAATTTTCATCATCTAAAAGTGATGATAAGCCAGATGTATGAAGCGTACCATCTAAATTCTGTAATACATGTTCATAATAATTATTCTCTGTATTACTAACTCTTGTTGTAAATGTGCCTTTGTTTTTGACGCTATGAATATTAAAAACACTCGAATATAACTTCCCTCTAACTCCAAAAGTTAGTTTTTTGTTTACTTGTTTATTAATACCAAAATGTAAAACAGAAATTAGTTCGCCTTTAAAACTTACATCAGCCAAATTAAACGATTTGTTTATATAATTGGCATTACCTTCCCATGCTAATATTGCAACATCTTTAGGGAAATACGAAATAAAATCTAACTCTTCATACATCCCATAAGAAAAATAAATGCTTTCATTTTTTCGCCAACCTCCATTAATAATTTCTAACTGTTGATTAACAGTCATAAAATCGTTGTTACTCATAGAAAAAATGGCATCTCTAATTTTATCATTAATATCTTGACCATCATCAGAAAATATATCATGAACAGATACTCCAGAACTCCCAGCATTAAAATGAAACTGTGAAAATAATGGAATTCCAAAGTGTTTATCGAAACTCACTTTTGCTCCTGGGTTTTGAATTAGAACTTGTGGTAAATCAGTAAAATCGTATAAAATTTGCTTGTTTTGCGAGTAAACAGAGCTTGCTATAAGTAAAAGAATATATGCTATTCTATACTTCATAGGCTATAGTTCGAAATAAAGCGTTGCCTTAGATTGCAAGTCTAATTGCCCTTGACTATTTGGACCAATTGGCGAAGCGCTTGGTGGAAGTGAAATTTTATAAACTAATTTTGTAGCCTCTTTAAAGGTTGTAATTTCTGGTTCATCAATAAGGACTGTAGTTTCTGATAATATTGGGTTAGTAACAACACCTGAATGCACTAAAACCTGAACATGATAACGTAACTCATTGGTATCATTTAAAAATTCAAAATCAACTAAAAAATCTCTTTGAATACTGTTTGTAAACTTAAAACTAAGATTCGCCTTAGCTAATTGGTCCACAAAAAAATCAGAACTTATAACTTCTAAACGTGTTGTATCAGAAACCATTGCTGCTTCTAACTGTGTTTGTTGGTCAATAAAGTTTGGAGCTATAAGTGTTGAATAAATTAGATTAGATTCTAATGTTGGTGAAGGCATTATGTCTTCGGCTTGATCAAAATCTACATCGCTTACACACGAGGTGAATGACGCTAAAACTAAAGCTATTAAGCTAATTTTTATGATGTTTTGTTTAATCATAATTGTATTTTAGGTTAAAACGCTTTCAATCTTTTAAAAGTATATTAAAGATACATTTTTAATTGAGATAATTCTTTTACTTGCTTTATGTGAGGCTCGACTTCATCATTTCGGTAATTAAAAAAAATTGCATCATAACCAACATTTAATGCTCCTAAAACATCTGCTTCAAGACTATCACCAATCATAATACTCTCATTTGATTTTGCTTTTGCAGCTTTTAATGCATAATCAAAAATTATTGGGTTTGGCTTTTTAACTCCTGCCAATTCTGCATTTGTAACGGTTTTAAAATAATGTGTTATTTGTGAAGACCTCATCTTTTTATATTGAGCTTCATCAAAACCATTTGTAATTATATGCAACTCGTATTTAGATTGTAAGTATTCTAAAATTTCAATTGTACCATCAAAAAGATGATTAAAAGTTGTGAGATGAACTATATATTCTTCTGAAAGTAAGTAAATAAGTTCATCGTCAATTTTAAAACTCAACTCATCAAATGAGTCTTTTAGTCTTCCATAACGTAAATTTTCTTTCTCGATTTCCTCATTTCTATAAAGTCTCCAATAGTTTAAGTTTATAGGCTCATAAACATTCAAGAAACTTTTAATATCCACATTAACATTATGAAGTTTAAAGATTTTATCAAAAGTTAAAGCAGAATTTTTATCAAAATCCCAAAGTGTATGATCTAAATCAAAAAATATATGCTTAAGATTATTTATTTTCATGAGCTGAATCTAATATTAAAGTAAATAATTTTTTAAATCCTTTCCATCGGTCTTCATCACCAAAGGTATAGTTATGAAATATTGGTGTAAATGTTCCATTCACTTTTTTGACCTCATAAATAAGTTGTTCCAATTCTTGTCTTTTATCTAAAAGTGAATGTTTTTTTAAAAATGCATAATCGATACAATGAAACGAATTAATCTGTAATGGTGTTTGCACTTCGTAATCTAAATCATAAAATTGAAAAGGTGTACATGTACCAGCTCTAAATCCTGTGTGATTAATATAACCCATTGTAAAGTCTTGCTTTACTTCTAGCTCAACTAAATTTCTATACGATTCAGGAATATTTAATTTAGAAAATGAATGCCTAGATGCTTCTAATTCGTAATTAGTAATAGACTCTAATTTTAGCTTTTCTTTTTTAAGAATATTAATATCTTCTAACGCAAAAAAGGACGCCTTTAATCCTACTTTGCAGTAATCTGAAACCGATTTAATAAGTGATATAAATCGTTTTTTATTCACATTAATATTCTTATCGAATGTAGAGTAATCACCAATTAAAAAGAAAACTATAAACTTTGTTTTTGTTTGCTTCTGCTTATTAATAATCCACTTAAATGTATCATAAGGGTCGCGACGAAATCCAAAAATGGTCAAATAACGCTGAAACAATCTTCTAATTTTTAGTTCTAAAAGATCATTAAAAGTTCCACCAATAGTTCGCATAACACCTTTTTGCTTAAAGTAATATGCCATTGGAACATCTATTACAGGTTGAATACTATACTGTTTTTGAGGAAAATTATAATCTGGAAATTGAGCTTGCAAAATAGCTTTAAACTTATAAGCCCAAATATCTATTACTGGCTGATGTAAAAATTTATTTTTAAAAGCCAAGCTTTCTGAAGCTAAAAAACGTCCATACTCATCTTTTACGTGTGGCAAATACTCTTCATATCTGCTTAGCAAATAAAATGACGCAGCAAAAATATCGTATGGTAGACTACTTTTTTCTGAAGTATTAAAAAAGCATTTAGTATCATCCCAGTCATGTACATTTATATCTATATCAGACAATCCAATCTCAAAAAGCAACTCGTTACTTCTTACAAAAACTTCATTACTTAAAGGTTGTTTAGTGTAGGACATCTTCATACTATCGTGAGTAATAAAATCTTCGATAGTAGTAGTAAACTTAACAGGAATTCCTAAAATACGTGTGCATATATGCTTAAATGCATAAGTAAGTCTTGGTGTTATTTTATGTGTATAAACTAAAAGCACTAAATTAAGTTTTCGTCTGCAAAGCTAAAGTATGCTTTTTCTGTTATGATTAAATGGTCTAATACTTTAATATCTAAACTTTCGCCAGCAATTTTTAATTTTTGAGTAATTTGTTTATCTGCTTGACTAGGTTTTAATGTTCCAGAAGGATGATTATGAGCCAAAATTAAGCCTACAGCACCAACTTCAATTGCTGTTTTAAGAGCCAACCTTACATCTACCAAAGTACCAGTAATACCACCTTTACTTAATTGGTTTTTCTGTATTACTTTATTAGAGTTATTCATATAGATAATCCAGAATTCTTCATGAGGCAGTTCTCCAATAATGGGCTGCATTAATTCAAAAACCGATGTGCTAGATGTTATTTTTTTCTGTTCTAAAGCCTCTTCTCCTCTTCTCCTTCTACCCAACTCTAACGCTGCAACAATTGTTATTGCTTTAGCTTCACCTATCCCTTTAAATTCCATTAGTTGTTTTATAGATAATTTACCTAATGCACTTAAGTTATTATCAACACTTGCTAGAATACGTTTACATAGCTCTACAGCGCTTTCCTCTCTACTACCAGAACCAATTAAAATAGCAACTAGTTCTGCATCACTTAGAGTTGCTTTTCCTTTATAGAGTAATTTTTCACGAGGTTGATCGTCTTGAGACCAATTTTTTATAGAAAAAGAAGGTTGTTTTTCTGACATGCGTTAAAGATAAAAATTGTAAATTTCAGAACCAATTAATTAATAGTAATACTATGCAAACTTTATTTGATACTAAAACACATCAAGAGGTTTTACAGCGTATAAAAACTCTTAATCCGAACCATCAACCTCTTTGGGGAAAAATGAATGTTAGCCAGATGCTTAATCATTGTCAACGTCCTTTAGAGGTTGCTAATGGTAGACTTACATTTACTGAAAAACCAGGTTTTGTGAAGAAAATACTATTTAAATTATATAAAACTCACATGTATAATGATAAACTTTGGAAGCCTAATATTCCAACGGTTAAAGACTTTAGAGTTGAAGAAGCAAAACCTTTTGCAGAGGAACAACAAAAACTCATTGAAGCTATTAATGAGTTTAATAAAAAAGACCTCAACTTGCATTGGCCAAAACATCCTTTTTTTGGTGAATTTAACACTGAGCAATGGGGTAAAATGCAATACAAACATTTAGATCATCATTTGAGACAATTTGGCGTATAAAATTTTATGAATTATCCACCAAAACATCACCAAGATTACGATAAAAATCACATGATAGATGTGATAAAAACTTATCCATTAGCTACAGTTATTTCTGTACAAAATAATGAGCCTTTTATAACTCATTTACCTCTAATATATCGTCAAGAAGATAGTAAGCTTATTGGCCATATCGATATTTACAATCCGCAGGCTAATTTATTAAAAGACAATAACCCAATAACCATTTTGTTTTCTGGACCACAATGTTATATATCGCCTAGTGTTTATAAAACTACTCAGTTACCAACATGGAACTATATAAAAGTGCACCTAAAAGGCACTGTAAAAGCTATTGAGAGCAAAGATGCCTTAAAACAATCATTAATTACAATGACAGAGTTTTTAGAACAACCAGACCATAAGTATGTTTTAGAACCAGACAATCCTAGAATGGAAGGTGCTTTAGACTATATAAAAATGTTTGAAATCACTATAAATGATTGGGAAGGTAAATTTAAACTTTCACAAGATAAACACCCAAAAGATATTCGCCAAGCAAGAGCAGAATTAGTACGTGCAAACCAAGAAAGTATAAAGGAATTTTTAGATAGAGTATTTTAACACCTAAAAGAAATATTATTATGGAAACAAATAGAAAAAAAGTCTTTTCAGGAACTTCACAAGTACAGGCTATGGGATTTAAAAATGCTTTAGAAAGTGCAGACATAGAGTTTTATGAACTAGATAAAACTGACTCATCTTATAAAGGCTTACTAGATGATATTCAAATTTATGTAGATGTTAAAGATGAAGACAAAGCATTAACTATATTGAAATCTCTTAATTTTTAAACAGTAATTATTATGAAACCACTTAAGAAAGAAGATATTAGACAGGAAGTTTTTGACCTTTATGATGATTATGCACATAACAAATTAAACCGTCGCGAGTTTGTTGAAAAGCTATCGCTTTATGCTATTGGTGGCATAACAGTTGGTTCGCTCTTAAGTTTTATGTCGCCTAATTATATTGATACTATTTTGGTAGCAAAAGATCATCCGCAATTAGAGTCTGATTATATTACTTATGAATCTCCAAAAGGTGGTGGAATAATAAAAGGTCTGTTATCTACTCCAAAAAATATCGATGGTAAACTACCAGGAGTTATAGTAGTACATGAAAACAGAGGATTAAACCCTTATATTGAAGATGTTGGTAGACGTACTGCTTTAGACGGATTTATAAGTCTTGCACCTGATGCTTTATCTCCTTTAGGTGGCTATCCTGGTAATGATGATGATGGTAGAACAATGCAAAGAGAAAGAGATAGAAATGAAATGCTAGAAGATTTTATAGCTGCTTTTAATTATCTTAAAAATCATAAAGATTGTAACGGAAACATAGGTGTAGTTGGGTTTTGTTTTGGTGGTTGGGTTTCTAATATGATGGCTGTAAAAGTGCCAGAACTTAAAGCAGCAGTTCCTTTTTATGGTGGTCAACCAACAGATGAAGAAGCTGCAATAATAAAAAGCCCATTATTACTTCATTTTGCCGAATTAGATACTCGTGTAAATGAAGGTTGGCCTGCTTTTGAAGCAGTTCTTAAAGCTAATAATATTGAGCATACTGCACACTTTTACCCAGGAGTAAATCATGGGTTTCATAACAACACAACACCTCGATATGATAAAGCTGCAGCCGATTTAGCTTGGCAACGTACAGTAGCTTTTTTTAAAGAAAAGCTTGTTTAGTTATTTCTGTAAATGTAACACAGTCTCAAACCGCTGGCTATAAATACTCTTGGAAAAGGACCAAACATATTATAAAAAGAAAGTACTATTGTCCACTTTGCGACAAATAGAGGATGTTCATAAACATGAAGGTTATGTCGTGAAGAACTTATGGAAAATTGTGGCTCTTGGCTTACTGCTCTCGTTGGCAATACCAGCTCAAGGTCTTGGAGAATCTGATTTTAAAGGTAAAAGCATCCTCATAATTATGGAGGCAGAATATTGGCAAGTATCATTGATTATAGGTTCACTTTACACTGTATTTATTGTCATATTTCACTTTGGATGGAAATTGCAGGACTATCTATATTTAAAAGAGTTAAATGAGAAAAAAGATCGGTTGATTAAGGAGTTAGGACTTTTAATAGTAGATTAGAAAATTAATTAATTTTCCAGTACAAATTGAACAACTTGAATCTATAATAGATGCTTTTGCATATTTTGACAACTTATCGCATCCTTTATTTTAAAATAAACCTATGCAACACAACGGAAAATCTATAAGGCCATTTATTGGATCGAAAGACTTTAACTTATCACGTAAATTTTATAGCGATCTTGGTTTTACAGAAAGTGTATTGTCGCACAATTTATCTGTATTTCATAGCGGAAATCTATCTTTTTACTTACAAAATTATTATGCTAAAGAATGGGTTGACAATACAATGATATTCATGGAAGTTGAAAATGTACATCGCTTTTGGGATGAACTTGTAGCTTTAGATTTACCATCAAAATATTCAAATGTAAGGCTCGTGCCTATAAAATATCTAGATTGGGGAAATGAATGTTTTTTACACGACCCTTCTGGGATTTTATGGCATTTTGGAGAGTTTAAATAAAATAGAATTTTTACTTTACCAACCCTTTAACCTCATCAAAATTCAATCCTCCATAATTTCCTGAACTCATTAGCAATAAGGCTTTATTATCGAAATTTTGTGAAAACAAAAACTGTTTAAAATCGTCTGGATTTGTGTAAATAATTAAATCGTCACGCTCAAAAGCTGTGGCAATTTGCTCGTGAGTAACTTCTTCCAGTTTTTTAATTTCTACTGCATGAGGTGAGTAAAAAACCACTGCAACATCTGCTGCATCTAATGCGCCTTTATATTCTTTTAAAAACTCGGCATTTAAACTACTATAGGTATGTAATTCTAAACAAGCTACTAACGTTCGGTTAGCATACTGTTCTTTTACTGCATTTGTAGTAGCTTCAACTTTACTTGGCGAATGTGCAAAATCTTTATAGGCTACACTTGATTTGCCTTCCGCAATCTTTTCCAAACGTTTGCTTGCGCCTTTGAAGGTTGCTATAGCTTCATAGAAATCGTCTTCATCAATTCCCATATGTTGGCAAATCCATTTTGCTCCTGCAAGATTATTGAGGTTATGTTTTCCAAAAACCTCTATTGGCAAAGACCCTTCTGGTGTTTCTAAAAGTGTCTGCCCATTTTCAACTGTATACTCTGGTGTTTGGTATGGTAGTTTACGAATGGTGTTTTCTGAAGCTTCCACAACTCTTTTAACTTCTAAATCTTCCTCATTATAGGTAATGCTTCCTCCTTTTACAATACTATCAATAAAAATACTGAATTGCTCTACATAGTTTTCATAGGTTGGAAACACATTAATATGATCCCAAGCAATACCACTCAACAGTGCAATATTTGGTTTGTATAAATGGAATTTTGGTCGTCTGTCTATTGGCGAACTTAAATACTCATCACCTTCCAACACGATAAAATCGTTCTTTTCGGTAAGTTTTACCATCACATCAAAACCTTCTAACTGCGCACCAACCATATAATCGACATCTCTATCGTGATAGTGCATCACATGAAGTATCATAGAAGTTATAGTTGTTTTACCATGACTTCCTCCAATAACTACTCGTGTTTTATGTTTGGATTGCTCGAACAAAAACTCTGGATAGCTATAAATTTTTAAGCCTAACTCTTGTGCTTTTACCAACTCTGGATTATCGGCTTTGGCATGCATACCCAAAACAATTGCATCGATAGATGTGTTTATTTTTTCTGGAAACCAGCCATAGCTTTCTGGCAATAAGCCTTTATTTGCTAATCGTGATTTTGATGGTTCAAAAATCTCATCATCACTTCCTGTTACCTTATATCCTTTGTTGTGTAATGCTAAAGCGAGGTTATGCATTGCACTTCCTCCTATAGCTATAAAATGTACATTCATGAGTTGCTTATAATTGATGGTAAATATAATAATAGATGTTGGAAAGGCATAGTGCAAATACTTAAGTTTTTGCGTTAGCGATTAAGTGATTTGTTTGAGCTCCTTGAAAAGAGCGAGTAACGAAAGCGCGACGTTTATCCTGAACTTGTTTTCAGGATGAAGGTAACGCCATAAATTAAAATTTAGAATTACTAAAAACCTGGTGTTATAACTAGATTATTAAATAATAATGCTTTGGTTTTAAAAAATTTATTTTGAAGTTCTACTGCTTTTAATTTGGAATCTATGAGTTTACTTTCGCGGCTATTTACTAAAAACAAAGAACTTTCACCAACAAAGAAACGTCGTTCTTCAGCTGATACCAGTTGCTCATAATCTGTTATAACATTTTTGGTTAATTCATTTTGAAGTTCAAAGGATTGAAGTTCGTTTTGAATTGCCATTATTTTATTTTTTAAAGTGAGCTTTGTACTTATACGTTCGAAATCGGTGTCTTGAAGTTTCACTTTAGCTAATTTGAGTTCGCCACGTTCTTTTCTTAAAAACAAAGGCACACTTATATTCACTCCGCTTTTATAATTATCAGCATTGAAGGAATTGGCAATATCTGGTGTTGTGGTTAAAAAATTGTATTGCAAATCAATGGTTGGTAATAACTGATTAGCTTTTAAGCGTCTTTCAATATCTAAACTTTCATATTTATAGTCAAGTGACTTTAATTTTGGATGAGTGTCTAAATTATTTGTTACTAATAACAAAGCATCTATATTCAATGTAGTATCTATAACAAGTTCGCTTTCTAAATCAGGAATAACCATGTCTTGTAATTCTACTGGGATATTGTTATTAAGCCATAAAAAATTAGATAGCTCTAGTTTGGCTTTCATAAGTTCAACTCTTGATTTTTCAAGATTTAGTTTACGATCGTTAACAACAATTCTTGCTTCAATAGAATCTATTGCTGCCATCTCTCCTGCTTCAACATTTTGCTTAACACCTTTAAATCGCATTTGTGCATTACCTAAAAAATCTTGATATATTAAGGTTTCGTTATAGGCCTTCAACCAATTAAAATAAACTAAAGCTGCTTCATAAAGAATGGTATTGACTAAAATATCACGATCGGCTTTAACTTGTTCTCTAAATAATTTTGCTTGCTTTAACGATGCCATTCGTTGATTTATCCACAACCCTTCTCCTACTGAAAAAGACACACCTGCACTATACAACCCCTTATCTGGAAGGTTATTTTCTGGATTGAGGTAAACACCATCAGACTCTTCAAAAGTTCCTTTTAACTCAATACCATACCATGTTGGAATTTTGAATGTTGCATTTAATTTATCATAATACTCATCACCACTAAATATTTTTCTATCATAATCTACTTCAACTTTTGGGTCAAAACCTCCTCTTGCCTTCATAAGTTTTGCTTGACCTTCGTCAACAATCAATTCGGCTTGTTTTACAATAGGATGATATCTTTTTACATAGCCCAAGTACTCATCAAAACGAAGAACAGTATTATCTAAAGACTGACTCCATAAAGTATTACTTATAAAAAGTATACAAAAAATGGTAAAAACTAACTTATTTTTTGTCATTGACATTAGATTGAGGTTGATAATAATTAGGTGGAAATCCGTTAATTTTACGCCACAGTTCATACCAAACTGGCACATCGTCTAGTAAGGTCATTGTATAGGCACCAGAACCTACTCTTATGGCTTTTGGCCATGGCACATCTGTTTTGTCTGGCGCTAATAAAACTCTATATTTACCATTATCGCTTATAAAATTTTCGATAGCTACAACTTTTGCTCCATAAGTTCCGTATGATACATTTGGCCAACCACTAAAAACTATAGCTGGCCACCCATCAAATTGAACACGCACTTTGGCATTTATATAGAGTAATGGTAAATCTATTGGTTCTACAAAGGTTTCTACTGCTAAATCATAATCTGATGGCATTATACCAAGCAATCTCTCTCCTTCTTTAAAGGTTTCTCCAATACCTCCTCTTATTGCTTTATTTATATAGCCATTTTGTGGCGCAGTGATATAGCGTAGTTTATTTCGCATCTCATAATTAGAATACGCATTTTCTAGTTTACTAACTTGTGCCTCGGTATCTAACTGACTCGATTGAGCTGTAAATTTATCGCTTTGCGCTTTAGAAATTTTATCATTAAATGAAGCGCGTACTGAAGATATTTCTACTCTAGCATTAATAACTTCATTTTTGCTTGCTAAAAAATTATTTTCCTGTGAAATAACTTTTGCTTGAGTTTCTTGAAGTTTTAAGCGTTTTTCTTCAACATCTTTAACTGCTTTTAGTCCTTCTTGTTGTAAAGCAACTGCTCTTTCGTACTGACGTTGAGCAATGTCTAAATTAGTACGAGCAGCTTCCAAATCTATACTATCACTTTTTACCTTAAGTTGAGATTGAATATATTTATTTTCAGCTTGTTGCAACTTCAAAACAGCTTCAGTAGATAAGGCTGATACTTGTCGCTCTAAAGCTTTTACTTTTTCACCATAAGAGGTTACTGAAGACGTTTTTGCTTCAATTTGCTGTCCAGTACGTTCTATTAAATTGGGGTCGAAATAATCACTTTTTATTTCTGATATTTCTAAAATAGTATCACCTTTTTTTACAAAATCGCCTTCTTGTACAAACCATTTTTCAATTCGACCAGGAATTGGTGATTGTATAGTTTGTGGTCGTTGATCTGGCTTTAAAGTTGTGACCTGTCCTTTGGCATTAATGTTTTGAGTCCATGGCATAAATAGAAGTACAAAACCAAAGATTGCAAAAGCTAATAAAAACCTATTGAAATACTTATAGTAATTATTATGAAATACTTTTTGTCCTGACTTATAAGCAGAAAAATCGAATTTTTTATTGAGCTGATTATGAGATATATTTAGCATAATTAATTACTTATAATTGACATTGTTCCTTGCTTAAGCTGTATAAACTCTTGGCATGTTTTTTCCCATCGTTTATGAGAACTCACTACAATAAGTGTCCATGGATGTTCTGGTTTTACAAGAAAGTTCATAATTTGTAGTGCTTCTTGCTCTTCAAATTGATCTAATGGATCTTCCAAAATCAATAATTTAGGTTTCTTAACAATAGCTCTTGCAAGAATTATTTTTTTTGCAACTGTATAGGACATTCTTTTTCCTTCAGGATAAATCATTGTTTGCAGACCCTTTGGTTGTTGTTTTACATAATTGATTAGCCCTACTTTTTCCACAGCATTAAACACATCTTCATCTGAAATACTTGAATCGCTAAACGTAATATTATCTCTTAAAGTTCCTTCAAAAGGTGTTTCTTCAGATAAGGACAGACCCACATTAGCACGATAATAATTAAGATGAATTGTACTTAATGATGAATTATTTACAAATACTTTTCCTGTTGTAGGCATAATAATTCCTGCTAAAACTCTTAACAAAGTCGATTTACCAGAACCACTTTCCCCCTGAATTAACACACGCTTTTTAGCCTCTATCGTTAGATTTATATCTTTTAAAATAGGTTTATCCTTGTTACTTACACTGTATGTAACATTTTCTAATTCTATATTAAAATCGTTTTCAAACGATGGCTGTTCTCCTGTCTGTTCTTCTAATTCTTTATCCACAACTTGACCAATCTTTTCTAAAGAAGTTAACACATCATATAAAGAATCTAACCCAGTAATCAGTTTTTCAACAGAGTTTATAACTAACAGAATAATAATCTCGGCTGCAACAAATTGACCAATATTCATTTCTTGATTAAGCACTAAAGCACCTCCAATAATTAAAAGTCCAGCTGTAACTATTACTTTAAAGCCAACCATTTGAATAAATTGAATAGCCAAAACCCTAAAATGGCTTTCACGAGCTTCTAAATATTTAGTAACTAAAATATCATTCTTATCAAGTGCTAAATTTGTTTTTCCTGATAGTTTAAAGCTAATAACTGCTCTAGCCACTTCTTGAATCCAATGTGCTACTTTATATTTGTTTTTAGACTCTTCAAGGCTAGTTTCCATCCCTTTTTTTGCTGTAAACTTGAAAACTATGTAGATAAGAATTAACAACAAAACGCCAAAGACAATAAAAAACGGATGGTAAAATGCTAATAAGATTAAGGCAAACAAAATTTGCAATAATGCTGTTGGAACATCTACTAATATTTTTGCTAATCCTTTTTGAACAGTTAGTGTATCAAAAAAACGATTTGCCAATTCTGGCGGATAATATTTACGAAGTTCTTCCATTTTTATTTTAGGAAAACGAAAGGTAAACTCAAATGATGCACGTGTAAAAATACGCTGCTGTATGGTTTCAATAATACGCATTTGCATAAGTTGTAAAATACCTACAAAAACTACTCCTAAGGTTACAAGTACAACTAATAAGACCCAAGATGTAGTAATTTGTGCACCTTGTATGAGATTAATAATTGCCTGTATCCCTAAAGGAAGCGATAATGATAAAAAACCAGAAAAAATAGCATAATAAAATACTTGTAATACAGCTCGTTTTTCTAATTGCAATAGCCCAATAAGCCTTTGCCATGGTGTTAATGTGTGATTACTCATATTATGATAATGCTTTAAAAGTAAGATGCTTAAAAAATTCTGAAGGTGTTATAGTGCCATGACAATCTGTAATTGATTTAAAATGACTTTTTAGGAAATGCTGATGTAATGCACCTTCAATAATTGTACTTGCCAAACTTGCAGAGTATGTGTAATTTGGATTCACTTTAAGAATCATCTCACCAATGCGTGAAACTAGCCTTTTGTAAACCACAAAATAGCCTTCTTTGTTTTCTATATCAACCTCTTTAGTAAGGTATGATTTAGAGTATTCATTAATTACTATGCGATTAAGTACTACCTCATTTATATGTGTAAATGTTGTGTCTTGTTCTATGTTACGTGTTACAATTTCAATAGCTTTAGACAACTGTTCTTTAGCATCAGGCATATTGTGAGTAGCAAACACCAATTGGTATTCAATCCAAGCCCAATACCAAGAAGTTAAGTAAAGTAATAACTTATGCTTACTTTCAAAATAACGATAAATAGAACTTTCATTACTTTCTATTTTAATACCTAGCTTTTTAAATGTAAAACTATCAAAGCCAATATCATCAATTAATATTATGCTATGCTCAATAATTTTTTTACCTAATTCAGACGATTCAGGATCTTTAATAAAGATCTTGTCTGGAACCGCTATTTTTAAATTTGAAAGTAAATTTATCATATTTGATTATTTTGATTGCAAATATAATAGTATTACTATTAATAATAAAAATGAATTTATCATTATTGTTCAAAAATTAACAAAAATTTAAAAGTATTAAAGTATTTACAATGATTGAATAACCTTCTTCTCTTCTTTAAAAGGTTTGATATCTGGAAGTTCGGCAATAGCCAAATCGATATATTTTAGAGCTTCGGTTTTGTTTTTTTTATGCTTATAAATTTGGGCTAATCTGTAATTTGCCCATGCTTTTGGCACACCATCTGCAGCCGAATAATTTTTAATGTAAGTATGCAAACACTCTTCACCTTTAGTTAATTCAATATTATATTCGGCAGCCACTTTGCCTATTTGGTAATGCAATGCATTGCGTTTGTGTTTGTCTTGTGCTTCTTGAATATTAGCTATGGCTTTTTGTGGTTGTTTTTGGTTTTCATAGAGCGTTGTTAGCTTTTCATAACACGTAAGCGAACCTCCTTCTTTAATAGCTAACTTATAATATTTTTCTGCTAATTCTGGCTCATTATCATATTCATAAATATAACCTTTAGCCAAGTAACCATCTACCTTTGAAAGGTTTTCTAACTCGTTAGCATACTTTAACGATTTACTTTTACTGCCTCCAATTATACCTGGCAATTGCATATATAATTCTACTAAAGCCCAACGTGTATCTATATGCTTTGGATCTAATTCGGCTGCTTTTAAAAATGCTTCCTTAACATCTCCAATAATACCTACTGCTTTTAGTTTATTTACTGATAGTGCTTTCATACCTAAAGCACCACCATATTTGTAATGATAATTGGCTATATCTGGTTTGGTATCAACAAGTTTTTTGTAGTTAGTGATAGCATTATCCCACTTTTTTTGATGACCATAAGCATCACCAAGCAATTCAATTCCTTTTAAATCATTAGGATTTTGAGCCACATAAGTAATCATAACTTGCTCAGCTTTTGAAAACTGCTTTTTAGCAATTAGCTGTTCGGCTTCGACAATTTTAGACTGACTAAAAGCAAATAATGGGCAAATTAAAAATAGATATAAATACTTCATATTAATAATTACGAAAAAAATAATAAAATGGTTCTATTGGTATTATTTTTGATTTCAAAGATAAGCGTTTACTTATAAAATTCTTACTTTCACTATACCAAAATGGGCTTTCACTCATTGGTAGTTTTATAAACGAAAGTATGCGTTTATATTGCTTAAAAAATTGATTAATATGAAATATTTTATAACAGTTTTGATGATTATACTCTTTGCTAATTTCTCTAGTGCTCAGTCTAACGACTACAGTAGCCTTTGGAAAAAAGTTGAAAAGCTTGAAACCGAAGGACTACCTAAATCTGCTTTAGATATAGTTCAGCAGATCACAGATCAAGCTAAAAAGGAGAATAACACACCTCAAATTATAAAGACTTTGCTATACAAAAGCAAGTACGCTTTAGTTTTGGAGGAAGATGCACAACTTAAGATTATAAACGATTTTAAAGCTGAAATAAAAACTAGCGAAACACCAACAAAAAATGTATTAGAAAACATGTTGGCCACTTTATATTGGCAATATTTTGAGCAAAACAGATATCAATTTTATAATAGAACAAATACAGAAAGTAAAGTAGATGCTGATGATTTTAGAACTTGGGATTTACAGACTTTATTTAATGTGATTCATTTACATTTTCAAAACTCTTTAGAGAATGGTCTAATACTTCAAACCACTAAATTAGATGATTATAAAGCTATTATTCATGAACAAAAAGATTCAAAAATTTACAGACCTACGCTTTTTGATTTACTAAACCATAATGCTTTACAGTTTTATAAAACTGACGAAAATAGTATCACACAACCTGCTTATAAATTTGAAATTGATAATCCAGATTTTTTAAGTGATGGCTCAACATTTTCTGTATTAAATATCGAATCTAAAGATTCTACTTCATTACAATTACACGCTTTAAAGATTTATAAAAGTTTACTAAGGTTTCATTCAACTGATGCATCACCTTATGCTTTTGTTGATGTAGATATTGAACGTCTTCAATTTGTATCACAAAACACCACCTTAGATAATAAAGAAGCATTATTACTTGAAACATTAAAAGCTGAAAGCAAACGATGGAAAGATGCAAAAGTTGATGTTTCTGCTTTATACGATTTTGAAATTGCTTCTATTTACAGACAACAAGGTCAAAACTACAATCCAAAAACTAATGTAGAACCTCGTTGGAAAATTAAAGATGCACTCGACATTTGTAATACTGTTATAAGTCAATATCCTAATAGTAAAGGTGCAGAAAAATGTAAAGTTTTAAAATCTCAAATACTACAATCTAATTTACAATTAACAGCCGAAAACACATTACCAACTCAGCAAAACGCATTGATTTTAATTAATTATACTAACATTGAAGCTTTACAATTTAAAGTATATCATATCTCTGATAGTCAGCGCGAAGCTTTAAATAAAACTTACAGACAAGATGAGCAATTAGCATTTTTTAAAAAACTTAAGGTTGCTAAAGAATGGCAAAGTAATTTACGTAACGAGAACGACTACCAAAGCCATTCTACAGAAATTGTTCTTCCTAAATTAGACAATGGTCATTATGTGATTTTTGCCAATTATGGCAATGAAAAAAACAGCTTTGCCTATAAAACAATACAAGTTACAACTATTGCATTAGTGGCTAATACTAGTTATGAAAAGGAAATTTTTCAAGTTATAAACCGAAATAATGGTCAGCCTTTGGTTGGAGCGCAAGTAAAAATCACTTATCAAACTAACTACAATGGCAATTACGAAACCAAAAATTTAGTAGCTAATAAAAAAGGTGAAATAGAATTTGAAAAATCTAATAACAGATACTATAACATTGATGTAGAAGTAAAATATAATGGCGAAACTGCTAATTTCGATAATTACTACATCAATGGTTATTATAACAGAAATGATAATACTAATAGCACAATATACAATGCGTTTTTGTTTACCGACAGAAGTATTTACAGACCAGGACAAGTAGTCTATTTTAAAGGGCTTGCAATGTCCACTAAAGAGGGCAAATCGGAAGTAACGCCTAATCTGTCTACCAAAGTGGTGCTGTACAATGTGAATAGAGAGTTGGTCAAAGAAATGACCTTAAAAACCAATGATTTTGGTTCGGTTGCTGGTGAGTTTATCTTGCCGAATGATGGGTTGACAGGTCAATTTACAATTGAATTTTTCGCTGGTGTGACTGCTGCGACTTACTTTTCAGTTGAAGAATATAAACGTCCAAAATTTGAAACCAAATTCAATCCTGTCACAGAAACGTTCAAGGTTAACGATTCGGTTACAGTAAAAGGAAATGCATTGGCTTATGCAGGAAGTAATATTACTGATGCTAAAGTAGTCTATCGTGTACATCGTAAGGTACAATACCCAAGTTGGTACTATTGGTACAGACCTTGGTTTAATAGTGAACCACAAGAAATCGCACATGGTGAAACGATAACTGATGCTTCTGGTAATTTTGAAGTAACGTTTAAAGCCATTCCAGATGAAAGCGTTGATAAAATCTCTTTGCCAATTTTTAATTATGAAATCACTGCAGATGTTACAGATGTCAATGGCGAAACCCGAAGTGCCACAACGGTTGTAAATGTTGGATATCATGCTTTAACAGCAAACATCACAGTAGCAAATCAGTTAGACAAAACAAAAAAGGGCCATAAATTGTCTATCGATACTAAAAACCTAAATGGAGAATTTGTACCAGCAACAGGAACCATAAAAATATACAAACTTATTGCTCCACAATCAGCATTACGTCCACGTCCTTGGTCTGCTCCAGATTACAAATCGATGACTAAAGACGATTTCAAACGCTTATTCCCTTATGAAGCTTATGATGATGAGCATCATGCAGACACTTGGGAAAAAGGCAAACTTGTATTAGAACAGAATTTCGACACCTCTAAATCTAAAGCATTAGAACTTGGTAATATTAAAAAATGGGAGTCTGGACAATATGTTATTGTGCTAGAGAGCAAAGATAAGTTTGGTCAACTCGTTAAAGACGAAGTCAAAACTAGTTTATATAGTGATAACGACAACACACTTGCAGACCATCAATTATTTAGCATCACGACTGATAAATCTAACTACAAAACTGGTGAGAATGTAATTTTAACTTTTGGTAGTGCAGCAGAAAACATAACTATCACTGTCGATGTAGAAAAAGACCAAAAAATTATCAATACCTATATCATTCCGTTAAACAACAACAAAAAAACGATAGCCATTCCTGTAAATAAAGATGATGTTGGTGGCTTTGCTGTTCATTATAGTTATGCTGTTTATAATACGTTTCAATCTGGCACCGAACTCATTTCTGTTCCTTATCCTAAAACCGATTTAGAGATAGAAACCACAACATTTAGAGATAAACTACAACCAGGAACTGATGAGACTTGGAGCTTTAAAGTTAAAGGTCCAAAAGGTGACAAAGTTAGCGCTGAACTATTAGCAAGTATGTACGATGCATCTTTAGACCAATTTACACCACACAGTTGGAGTTTCAACCCTTTATACAAGTCTACGTACAATTCGTATAGCAGACGAAATGCCAACCGAAGCTTTGGCACAAGCAACTTTAGAGTTTATAACGATGACCAACGCTATTTTAGTTATCCTACTCAAAATTATGACCAACTGAATTGGTTTGGGTTTTATTTTGACGATGGTATGCAGTATTTCAGTAAATCTATTAGAGGAAGAGCAGCAGGAGTTATGGTAGTCGAAGACGAAATGATGGAAGTGTCTGCTGTTATGGATGATTCAGGTAATTCAAATTTAGAAGAGGAAATAATAGTTGGATATGGTACTTTAAAAGAAAAAGATTCAGTAAGCACTAGTACTTCAACAAAAAAAGAAGACTCCTTCAACAATGTGACAATCCGTAAAAACCTTCAAGAAACAGCGTTTTTCTTTCCACAATTACAAACAGATGCTGAAGGTAATGTGAGTTTTAATTTTACAACTCCAGAAGCATTAACCAAATGGAAATTGCAGTTATTGGCTCATACCAAAACCTTGGAAAGTGCAACAAAAACATTAGAGACTGTCACTCAAAAAGAGCTAATGGTCATCCCAAATGCACCACGTTTTTTACGTCAAGGTGACCAAATTACCATAAGCACAAAAATTGCAAATCTTACAGATAAACAATTATTAGGTCAAGCAAAATTAGAATTGACTGATGCGATGACTGGAAAAGACATCTCACAAGTACTTGTAATGTCGAGCACAGTCGAGACCTTTTCTGTCGACGCCAAAGGCAACACACAAGTATCTTGGAATTTAACCATTCCAGATGATGTTGATGCTGTTCAGTATAAAATTATAGCCAAATCGGGTGATTTTAGTGATGGTGAGCAAAATGCCTTACCTGTTTTAACCAACAGAATGCTAGTAACTGAAACACTACCAATGTGGATTCGCTCTAACGAAACAAGAACGTTTACATTAGATAAGCTAAAAACAAATACCTCAACAACGCTAAAACACCATAAGTTGACATTAGAGATGACCTCTAATCCTGCTTGGTATGCTGTGCAAACTTTGCCTTATTTGATGGAATATCCTTATGAATGTAACGAGCAAACCTTTTCACGATTTTATGCTAATGCCTTAGCTAGTCATATTGCGAATAGCAATCCGAGGATTCAAGAAGTGTTCAACCAATGGAAAAACACAGATGCATTAATTAGCAATCTTGAAAAAAATGAAGAACTGAAAAGCATTCTCATTCAAGAAACACCTTGGTTGCGTGACGCACAATCTGAAACCGAACAGAAAAAACGCATCGCTCTATTATTCGATTTAAACAAAATGAATAATGAATTACAATCTGCAAAACGCAAATTAGAAAACAACCAAATGAGCAATGGTGCTTGGCCTTGGTTTGAAGGCGGACGACCTAACCGTTACATCACACAACATATCATCACTGGTTTTACACATTTAAATCATCTTACTAATGCATCTGGCAAAATTGAAACATCACAAATGGTAAACAAAGCGATTGCCTATCTTGATGATGAATTTGTTCAAGAATATAAAGACATCAGAAAATATAATGCAAAAGCCGATTTAAGTAAAGACCATTTAAGCTCAACACAACTTCAGTTTATGTATATGCGAAGCTTTATGTCAGATACTAAAACATCTAAAGAAGTTAAAGAGGTGATGGATTACTATCATTCACAAATTAAAAAATATTGGCTAAATAAACCATTGTACTCAAAAGGGTTGATGGCTTTAGTAATGCACAGAATGGGAGATAAAAAAACAGCTGCCAAAATCTTAAAATCATTAAAAGAGAATAGCATCACTAATGACGAGTTAGGTATGTACTGGAAGGAAAACACAAGTTCATGGTATTGGTACCAAGCGCCAATTGAAACCCAAGCTTTAATGATTGAAGCGTTTTCAGAAATTGAAAACGACACCAAAACTGTAGATAACCTAAAAATATGGTTGCTTAAAAACAAACAAACCAATAGCTGGAAAACCACAAAAGCAACTACCGAAGCTGTATATGCCTTATTGCTTCAAGGAAGTGATTGGTTAAGTGTTACAGATGCAGTTGATGTTTTGGTTGGAAACAAAAACATAGAACCTTCAAAATTAGATAATGTAAAAGTTGAGGCTGGAACAGGTTATTATAAAACATCATGGAATTCTTCAGAAATTAAACCTGAAATGGCAACAGTAAAACTGACTAAAAAAGGTAATGGAATTGCTTGGGGAAGTTTGTATTGGCAATATTTTGAAGATTTAGATAAGATAACCTCTGCTGAAACTCCTTTAAAACTGAAGAAAAAATTATTCCTTAAAACGAATACAGATAAAGGCGAACAAATTTCAGAAATCACAGAAGCTACTGCTTTAAAAGTTGGTGACTTGGTAAGAGTTCGTATTGAATTACGCAGTGATAGAGATATGGAGTTTATCCATATGAAAGATATGCGTGCTGCAGGTTTTGAGCCAATTAATGTTCTGTCTCAATACAAATGGCAAGATGGATTAGGTTATTATGAAGCAACTAAAGATGCTTCAACCAACTTCTTTTTTGACTATTTACCAAAAGGGATTTATGTTTTTGAGTATGATTTAAGAGTAAATAATGCTGGAAATATGAGTAATGGTATTACAACTATTCAAAGCATGTATGCTCCAGAATTTAGCAGTCATAGTAAAGGCATTAGAGTGAAGGTTGATTAATTTCGTTAAACGGATTTGTTTTTTTCATAAATTTAATTCACTAACTAATACATTTAAAATTATGAATAAAGCATTAACTATTATCCGAATTGTTTTCGGAATTTTAATTGCCATTTTTGGTGCAAATAAGTTTTTTAATTTCATTCCAGCTCCAGAAAATTTACCAGAAGCTGTAATGAATTATATGACAGCGCTAATGTCAACAAAAACTTTATACCTTGTTGGAGCAGTAGAGTTGTTGGCTGGCTTATCGTTTATTTTTAATAAATATGGAGCTTTAATGGCTATCATTTTAATGAGTGTTTCTATAAACGCTGTACTTTTTCACATCTATTTAAGCCCTTCAGATATTGCAGGAGCACTAATTTTATTAGTTTTAAATATTGTAATGCTTTATGCTTACAGAGACAAGTATAAAGATTTACTTGCTGTATAAAACAAAAAAGGCTTCACATTTGAAGCCTTTTTTTTATTTATTTTTTGGTGGATATTTAGACAACACCTTTTCTACAATGGCTTTCATTTTTTTTTCACGTTGCTCTGGATTTGCATTTGGGTTGTATGAACTTTCACTTACAGCTTGCCAAAACAAACCTGCTTTATTTTCATCAACAAAATCTAGAGTAATTTGACGATTGATGTTTGATTGGCCAATTGGTATTCCTATTGAAATACCTCCTCCAACATTTCCTCCTCCACCACCAACACCTAAACCAACATTATTACGTTGTGCACCATGAAATTCATTAGTTTTTATATCTACGTAAAAGTCTGGAGTATCTGAAATTGAAAGCCCTATTGCCTGCATTTTTAAGTTCAAAGCATCAATAAATCGTTTGGTGTCTAATTCACTTAAACCTGTGTCCATTTGTGAATAATAATTGTAGGTTTTGTAAGTAGAAAAATCTGCTGTTTTTTCGTAATCGTAATTAACATAAATTGGTGCGCAAGAAACAACTAGCACCAATAATAGTATTGTTATAAATGATTTCATGGCTTTTTATTTTAAAGATAATGAAAAAATTAAAGCCAATATAAAATGCTGTTTAGTTAAGCATTTTCCAGAGTTTATCTTTTAACTCAGTTATACCTTGTTGTGCTACTGAAGAAATAAACATATAATCTATAGGAAGCTCTTTATCTAGCTCTACTTTGAGTTCTGCTTTAAGTTCATCGTCTAACATATCACATTTTGAAATAGCAATAAGTCGGTCTTTATCTAGCATTTCAGGATTATAACGACGTAATTCATCTAACAGAATATCGTATTGCTTTTTTATGTCTTTAGCATCAGCAGGAATAAGAAATAAAAGGATTGAGTTACGCTCTATATGACGTAAAAAATAGTGACCAAGGCCTTTACCTTCAGCAGCTCCTTCAATAATTCCAGGAATATCTGCCATAACAAAAGTTTGAAAATCGCGATATTGAACAATTCCCAAATTAGGCTTTAAGGTTGTAAACTCATAATCTGCAATTTTTGGTTTTGCAGAAGTAATAACAGATAAAAGTGTTGATTTACCTGCATTTGGGAACCCAACTAAACCAACATCAGCTAAAACCTTAAGTTCCATTAAGATTTCTTTTTCTTGCTTTGGTATTCCTGGTTGAGCGTATCGTGGTGTTTGGTTTGTAGAAGTTCTAAAATGCCAGTTTCCTAAGCCTCCCATTCCACCTTCTACTACAATTTTTTCTTGGTTATGTTCTGTAATTTCAAAAAGTATATCATTTGATTCAGCATCTCTAACCACAGTTCCTAAAGGCACATCTATGTACTCGTCTTGACCATCAGCACCTGTGCTTCTACTTTTACTACCATGTTCTCCATGACCAGCTTGCACATGCTTTTTAAATTTTAAGTGTAGTAATGTCCAAAGGTTTTCGTTTCCTCTAATAATCACATGACCTCCTCGTCCTCCATCACCTCCATCTGGTCCTCCTTTGGTAACAAACTTTTCGCGATGTAAATGCATTGATCCTTTTCCTCCATTTCCAGAAGTAACATACATTTTTACATAGTCAACAAAATTCCCTTCAGTCATCGTGTAGTTATTTTTTCGTTTCCGAGAAAGCGGAAAATCTTTATCATTTATTGAATTAGAAAAGTTACTATAACTTATCTATAACAGCGCTTAATCGTTCTGTAATTTGATCGATACTTCCAACACCATCAACTCCATAATATTTATTTTGTGCTGAATAATAGTCTTTAAGTATTGCTGTTTTATTGTAGTATTCTTTTATTCTATTTCTGATGATGCTTTCATCGGCATCATCTGGTCTTCCGCTAGTTTTACCTCTTTCTAATAATCGTTTAACTAACACCTCATCATCAACCTCTAAAGCAATCATTGCGTTTATTTCTGAATCTTTTTCATTTAGTAGTACATCTAATGCTTTTGCTTGTGCATTTGTACGAGGAAATCCATCAAAAATAAATCCTTTAGCATCAGCATTTTTCTCAACTTCAGCATTTAACATGTCAATAGTAACTTGGTCTGGAACCAATTGCCCTTTATCCATATAAGACTTAGCTAACATTCCTAAAGCTGTTTCATTTTTTATATTGTAACGAAACACATCTCCTGTAGAAATATGCACTAAATTATATTTTTCTTTTAAAAAGTTGGCTTGTGTCCCTTTTCCTGCTCCTGGAGGTCCAAATAGCACTAAATTTGTCATGTGTTGTGTTGTTTTTAATTGGTATATTTCAGGTAAATCTCTTCCTAATCCGTCAAAATCTAATCCGTAACCAACTATAAATTTATTAGGTATTTTCATACCAACGTAATGTAACTTATAATCTTTTTTATAAGCTTCAGGCTTGTAAAACAGTGTTGCAATTTTAAGTTCTTTTACGTTTTCATTTCTAAAAATGCGATGAACTTCTTCTAAAGTATTACCAGAATCGATAATATCTTCAAGGATTACTACTGTTCTGCCAGTTAAATCTTGTGTCAAACCAATTAAGCGCTGTATGTCTTCTGTTGATTTTACACCTTCGTAAGAAGCAAGCTTGATAAAGGTTACTTCACAAGGCTTTGGATATTTTTTTACAAAATCACTAACAAACATAAATGAGCCATTTAAAATTCCAATAAATACTGGAATTTCATCTTTCAAATCTTTAGCAACTTCAATTGCCATTCTCTGAACTGTTTGTTCAATTTCTTTTTCAGAAATAAATGGTTTAAAGTATAAATCGTGAAGCTTAATCAATGTTCTAATAATTTTTAAAGTGGCAAAGATAATCAATAGATTAAGTAATACCCATTTTTGATTTACGATTTTTATATAGAGTTGTATATTTAAATGTATTTTTGCAGAAACCAAAAGAATCTGCAACAAAAAATGAGCTATTTTTCTTCAAATTTTAAACTTGGTATTCTTGGTGGTGGACAATTAGGTAAAATGTTGCTTAATGAAACCAGAAAGTTTGATATTTATACTTGCGTATTAGATGCTAGTGATGAAGCACCTTGCAAAATTGCCTGTAACGAATTTTATAAAGGTGATTTATTAGACTACAAAACCGTTTATGAGTTCGGAAAAAAAGTAGATGTATTAACTTTTGAAATTGAGAATGTTAATGTTGATGCACTTGAAACTTTAGAAAAAGAAGGCATAAAAGTATATCCATCTTCAAAAACACTACGAACAATTCAAAATAAAGCCACTCAAAAATTATTTTATTTAGACCATAATATTCCAACTGCAGCATTTTCTCGTTTTGCATATACTTCAGAAATTGAAGACGCAATATCAAACGGAGGATTACAATTCCCATTTGTATGGAAAAGTGCACAATTTGGCTATGATGGAAATGGTGTAAAAATTGTTAGAACAATTGATGACTTAAAAGATTTACCAAATACAGAGTGTATTGCTGAAGCTATGATTCCTTTTAAAAATGAACTCGCTGTAATAGTTAGCCGAAATGTAAAAGGTGATATAAAAACATATCCTGTTGTTGAAATGGAGTTTCATCCTGAAGCCAACCAAGTAGAATATGTTATTTGTCCTGCGCGAATTGATGAAGAAGTTGCCAAAAAGGCTCAAGACATTGCTTTAAAAGTGTCAAATGCTTTTAACCATGTTGGTTTATTGGCTGTTGAAATGTTTCAAACAAAAGACGATAACATATTAGTAAACGAAGTTGCTCCAAGACCACACAATTCTGGTCACCAAACTATTGAAGCAAGTTATACGTCTCAATTTGAACAACATTTAAGAGCTATTTTAAATTTACCTTTAGGCAATACAGATAGTAAAGTTGCAGGAATTATGGTAAATTTGGTTGGAGCTGAAGGCTATAATGGAAACGTTTTATATAAAAATATTGAAACCATAATGGATATGAATGGTGTAACACCTCATATTTATGGCAAAAAACAAACAAGACCATTTCGCAAAATGGGACATGTAACCATTGTAAATGAAAATTTAAATGAAGCACGAAAAGTTGCAGAAACAGTAAAAAATACTATTAAAGTTATAAGTGAATAATTATGAGTAAAGTTGGAATTATTATGGGAAGCAAAAGTGATCTCCCAGTAATGCAAGAGGCTATAGATATTTTAAAAGGATTTGATATCGTTGTTGAAGTAGATATTGTTTCGGCACATCGTACACCTGAAAAAATGTTTGATTATGGCAAAAATGCTCATACAAGAGGCTTTTCAGTTATTATAGCAGGAGCTGGTGGAGCTGCGCATTTACCAGGAATGATTGCCTCTTTAACGCCATTACCTGTAATTGGAGTACCTGTAAAAAGTAGCAACTCTATTGATGGTTGGGATTCTGTACTTTCAATATTACAAATGCCTGGAGGGGTTCCTGTAGCTACTGTAGCTTTAAATGGCGCAAAAAATGCTGGAATTTTAGCTGCTCAAATTATTGGTAATTCAGACCAATGTGTTTTAGACAAAATAATTGTTTATAAAGAAGGTTTAAAAGCCAAAGTTATTGAATCTTCAAAAGATTTAATTTAAAAAACCCCGACTTGCGTCGAGGTTTTAAAGCTATTAATCAATTATTTATCAGAGTCTTATACGGACACTTCTATATAATCTTCGGCAAAAATAATAATATATTTCAAAATATATGTAAAAATTAAGTTAATTATCAGAAAATCAATTATATAGTAAGAATTTTATCACACTTTACAACGTAAAAGTTTACATCGCATAAAAAAATGAATATCCTTAACAGTCCTTTTAATACACCTTATAATACAGCTCCTTTTTCAAAAATTAAAGACGAGCATTTTCTTGATGCCTTTAAAATTGCCATTGAAAAAGCAAAAGCTGAAATTGATGCAATTGTAAATAATACAGAATTACCAAGCTTTAGCAATACTATTGAAGCATTAGATTTTTCTGGGCATGAATTAGATAGAATTTCTAGTATTTTCTTTAATCTGAATTCTGCTGAAACTAATGACACTATTCAAAAAATAGCACAAGATGTTTCGCCTTTGCTATCAGAGTTTAGTAATGATATTCGTTTAAATGAAGATTTATTTAAACGTGTAAAAGCGGTTTATGATACAAAAGATGATTTAGATTTAACTACTGAACAGAAAACACTTTTAGACAAAAAATACAAAAGTTTTTCTCGTAATGGAGCAAATTTATCAGAAGATAAAAAGAAAAAATTACGTGAAATTGATAAAGAATTAAGCAAACTAAAATTAAAATTTGGTGAAAATGTATTAGCAGAAACTAACAATTTTGAAATGCTAATAACAGATGAGAAAGATTTAGCAGGTTTACCAGAAGGAACCATAGAAGCAGCACATCAATTAGCAGAATCAAAAGACAAAGAAGGCTGGTTATTTACTTTAGATTATCCAAGTTATATTCCGTTTATGACTTATGCTGATAATAGAGAGTTAAGAAAAAAACTTGCTATAGCTGCAGGTAAAAAAGCATTTAAAGGTGATGCTTTAGATAACCAAACTAATGTTTTAAATATCGCTAAACTTCGTTTTGAACGTGCTCAATTATTAGGCTACAAAACACATGCGCATTTTGTTTTAGAAGAACGTATGGCTAAAACACCTCAAAAAGTTGAAGCATTTTTAAACGAATTACTTGAAAAAGCTAAACCTGCTGCACAACAAGAATTTGCAGAGCTTCAAAAATTTGCTAAAGATTTAGATGGTATTGATCAACTAGAAAAATGGGATTCTGCATATTATTCAGAAAAGCTAAAACAGAAGTTATTTAATATAGATGACGAAAAACTAAAACCATATTTTAAACTAGAAAATGTAATAAACGGTGTGTTTAGTGTTGCTAATAAGCTTTACGATTTACATTTTGAAACCATTACTAACATTGACAAATACCATGATGATGTACTAACCTATAAAGTAACAAATGGACAAGGAGATTTGGTTTCTGTTTTTTATGCCGATTATTTCCCAAGACCAGGAAAGCGTAATGGCGCATGGATGACGTCTTTTAAATCTCAAAGTATAAAAAATGGTGTTAATGACAGACCACACATTTCAATAGTTTGCAATTTTACAAAACCAACAAAAAGTAAACCTTCATTACTAACATTTAATGAAGTTACAACTCTGTTTCATGAGTTTGGACATGCACTTCATGGCATGCTAGCCAACACAACTTACCCAAGCTTATCTGGTACAAGTGTGTATTGGGATTTTGTAGAATTACCAAGCCAAGTGTTAGAAAACTGGTGCTACGAAAAAGAAGCTTTAGAGTTGTTTGCTACACATTATGAAACAGGGGAATTAATTCCTATGGAATTAGTGTCAAAAATAAAAGAATCATCAACTTTTCATGAAGGTATGCAAACATTGCGTCAGTTAAGCTTTGGCTTATTAGATATGAGCTGGCATGGTGTTAATCCTACTTCAATTAAAGATGTAAAATCACACGAATTCAATGCTTTTAAAGACACTCAATTATTTCCAGATGTTGAAGAAAATTGTATGAGCACTTCGTTTTCTCATATTTTTCAAGGTGGATATTCTTCAGGTTACTATAGCTATAAATGGGCTGAGGTGCTTGATGCAGATGCTTTTGAATTTTTTAAAGAAGAAGGTATTTTTAATTCTTCTGTTGCCAAAAAATTTAAAGACAATGTATTGTCGCAAGGCGGAACAGAAGACCCAATGGTTTTATACAAACGCTTTAGAGGTAAAGAGCCAAAACCAGATGCTTTATTGAAACGTGCAGGATTGATTGGATGAAAAGAGTAACTAAAATACTAATTCATATTCTGGTTATTGTGTTTTTAACACTTTTAACTCAAGTTGGAGGAGTAATTTGGTTACTATCACTATTTATTTCTCACAAAATAAATAGAAAAAAACGAATTATTTTTCCTGTACTATACTTAGTATTTAACATGCTAATTATTCCTCCTGCTGCAAAATTATTTGGCAGAGAGCAAATACCTGTAATTTCTAAACAATTAAAACCCAGAAACTTAATTTACCCTCTATTATATAGAAATTATGTAAACTCTGAATTAAAGTCACTTTTAGAAACCGCTTCTGAACAATTAAAGTATTCTGGATTAGCTATTACATATTTAGATGCAAATTTTCCTTTTTTTGATGGTTTCCCACTTCTACCTCATTTAAGCCATAATGATGGAAAGAAGATTGATATTTCATTTATGTATTTAGACAATGAAGGAAATTCAACAGACAAAAAACCATCTTTATCTGGTTATGGTATTTATGTAAACAAATCAAATCAGACATCAACAAGTTGTATCAAAAAAGGTTATTGGCAATACGACTTTCCTAAATATTTAACTTTTGGCACATTCAATAAACTAGACTTTGACATTAATAACACAACTTTATTACTAAATGTGTTCCTTAATAATCCTAAAACAGAAAAAATTTTTATTGAGCCATATTTAAAAGAATCTATGGGCTTTTCTAATACTTCTAAAATTAGATTTCATGGTTGTGGAGCAGTCAGACATGACGATCACATTCATTTACAAATAAAATAAACTTTCAATAATTATTGAAAGTTTAAAAATTATTATATATTTGTCCTATGGAATATAAAGAAGCAAAAGAAAAATTCATTAGTACTTGGGGAAGTTTAGGTACACTTTGGGGCATTAATAAAGCAATGGCTCAAATACAAGCACTACTTTTTATTTCTACAAAACCTCTTTCTATGGAAGATATTATGGACGAACTTAAAATTTCAAGAGGTAACACTAGTATGAATTTACGCCAATTAATGGATTGGGGAATTGTAACTAAAGAATTGATTCCTGGAGAACGTAAAGAATTTTTTACAACCGAAAAAGATGTTCAGGAACTAGCTAGAATAATTGCTAAAGAACGTAGTCGTAGAGAAATCCAACCTGTTGTTAAGATTTTAAAAGAAGTATCTTCAATTAAAGACGACGGAACAGAAAAAACAAAAGAACTTATTAAACAAACCAAAGCATTGCACGATTTAACTGAAACTGCAGATATTATGCTTAATAAAATTGTAAATCAACAACAAAACTGGATTACCAAATCTCTTATTAAACTTATCAAATAAAAAAATTTAAATTGTGCTTTCAATATTTTCTGAAAGTTTAAAACTTATTAAAATGAAAATCATATACTACATTAACAAAATTATCTTACTCCTAACAGCAATATTATACATTACAATATTTTATGGATTATACGCACAAATTGTTTTAGGTTTTATTCAAGTGTTAAGCTCTTTAATCTTATTATTCTTTTGGAAAAGAATTAATAAAAAACAAAAAGTGAAAATATACATTTATTGGATTCTTATAACTATTTACGGTTTATGCTGGCTAGCGCAGATAGGAAATCATTTTAACACTTTTATGTGGGTTTTAGGATTAATAATTATCCCTCTATCATTATCCATTTACTTTTTCACAATACTAAATCAAATAAAAAACAACAAATGAAAACAATTATTATAGCAGGCGGAAGTGGCTTTCTAGGTCAGGTTTTAGAATCTTATTTTTCTAAAAAAGAATATGAAATCAAAATTTTAACCAGAAACCCAAAACAAGATAATGAAGTCTTTTGGAACGCAAAAGATTTAGGCAAATGGGCTAAGCATTTAGAACATGCAGATGTACTTATAAACCTTACAGGAAAATCTGTTGATTGTAGATATAATGAGAAAAATAAAAAGCTTATTTATTCTTCAAGAATAGACTCTACTAATGCTTTAGGTTTAGCAATAAACTTATGTGAAAACCCACCAAAAATCTGGATTAACTCATCAACTGCAACAATTTACAGACATTCATTAGACAAAGAAATGGATGAAGAATCTGGAGAGATTGGTAACGATTTTTCAATGAATATCGCGAAATCATGGGAAGAAGCGTTCAATACTATTAAAAACCCAAAAACAAGGAAAATAATAATTAGAACAGCAATTGTTTTAGGTAAAAAAGGTGGTGCGTTTATTCCTCTAAAAAAATTAACAAAATTTGGATTAGGTGGCAAGCAAGCTTCTGGTAACCAAAAAGTAAGTTGGATACATGAAGAAGATTTTGCAAGAGCTATACATTTTTTAATAGATTCAGAAAATGCAACTGGTACTTTCAATCTTTCAGTGCCTAAACCTACAGACAATAATACCTTAATGAAATCATTAAGAAAAGCAATGAAAATTCCTTTTGGCTTAAACCATCCTAAATGGCTTTTAAATTTCGGAGCAAAATTAATTGGCACAGAGCCTGAGCTTGTACTTAAAAGTAGAAATGTAATCCCAAAACGATTACAAGAGAAAGGATTTACATTTAAATTTGAAAACCTCAATTCTGCATTAATAAACATACTACATAATTAAAATTTTTACAGTATTTTTGAAATAAATTGCTAAAACAGAAAATGCCTAACCATCAAATAAATCCCAATAAATGGATAGACTTGTATTCTGACTATCTCTTTAATTATACTATTTCAAGAGTAAATGATAGAGAGATTGCCAAGGATCTTGTTCAGGATGCTTTTTTTGCTGGTTTAAAATCAATGAAAAACTTTAAGGGTGAAGCAAGCGAACGTACATGGCTAATTTCAATTTTAAAGCGAAAAATTATTGATTATTATAGAAAAATAAACTCTAACAAAGGAAAAGCTGAAGTTAGAATGAGTTATTCAGCTGATGAAAACGAAGGCGATTGGTTAGAAGAACGTGTTGCAGATCCTTTTGACAAAACAGCCGAAGATGTAATTGAAAATAGCGAACTTGGTGATGCAATTTATGATTGTTTAAGCAAATTGCCAGAAAAACAAGCAACAGTATTTAGAATGAAAACTATTGAAGGTTTAGAAACAGAAACAATTTGTAATGAATTAAATATCACTGCGTCTAACCTATGGGTAATTATACATAGAGCCAGAATATCAATGGCTGAATGTATGGAAAAAAACTGGTTTTAATTAAAATGAAAAAAAATCTACTTTTCATATCATGTGAAGAAGCCAAGCTTATTTGTGATAGAGCACAGTATAACGAAGCAACTTTATGGGAAAAGATAAAATTGAATTTACGATACACTTGGTGTCGTATTACAAGAGCATATGTAAAGAAAAACAAAAAGCTAACTGAAGCTATTAAATCTTCTAATGTGCAGTGTTTAAAACAAAATGAACGTCAGGAGCTACATGAACAGCTTAAGCATCAATTAAAAAATCAAGATTAATAACAACCAAAAAATCGGGATACCTTCAACCCAAAAAGAACTATAATACCTTCCTTGATTTACTCTTGCAAAAACTAAAAGCAAAAGCATCACAATTGTAATAATTAGTGATACAGTAATTTGTATCGGACTCAATTCATCTTTAAAAAATTCTAAAAAGAAAAATAACATTCCTAATAAAACACCTATTGTTTTTGTTTTTTTAATGCCTATTTTTTGAGGTATTGTAGCCAGTTTCAAACTATCAAATTGAAGGTCTCGTATCTCAAAAGGTAACATTAAAATTATAACAACAATAAATCTCTGTATTAATGTTAAAGTAACATCTGTATTAATATTGTGCTCTACGTTAATTAATGGTAAGATAACTGTTACACCTGCCCAAACTAAAGCAATAACATATACTTTTAATCCTCCTATACTTCTTAAGTTTTTTTGAGAATCCATAAATAAATATTTAGGCAAAAAAGGAATTGCATACAAAAATGTTAAAACACAAAAAGCAGCAATAAAAAGCAATGTCTTAAATTGTAACTGTAATGCTAAATAGCACATAATTACAAAACACATAAAAGAGAATACTTGTATAACCTGAAGCCATTTTGCAAGACTTCGATGATGAAATTTTGCTATTCCAAAGTACTTAACAAAATTATATCCTGTTATAGACGCAAAAAATATAAAATATAAAAGGGTTTTATCAAAATCAATATCAAACTCTAAAAGTGTAATCCACGCTAAGCAAAACACAGCTAAAGCAACGTGAATACTGCTGTTGATATAAAAATCGAAAACAGACTTTAAATACTTCATTATACAAAAGTAAGCAATGTGTTAATAAGAGTGCGAATTGGTTAAAAACTTTAGTTTTTGTTAACCAAAATTCTTCAATATTTACGTAATTTTGCGCCACAAAACACAACTTTATTTTAATGAATACAAATGCTTTCGCACTTCGTCATATTGGTCCTGATGAAAACGACCAAAACCAAATGCTAAAAACAATTGGTGTTGACAGTTTAGACCAACTTATTTATGAAACAATTCCAGATGATATTCGTTTAAAAAACGGATTGAATTTAGATGAACCAATGACTGAATATGAATACTTAAATCATATTCATGAATTATCAAAGAAAAACAAAGTATTCAAATCATATATCGGTTTAGGGTATCATCCAACCATTGTTCCTGCTGTTATTCAGCGTAACATTTTAGAAAATCCAGGTTGGTATACAGCATATACTCCTTATCAGGCAGAAATTGCTCAAGGTCGTTTAGAAGCATTATTAAATTTCCAAACTATGGTTACAGACCTAACAGGAATGGAAATTGCTAACGCATCTCTTTTAGACGAAAGTACTGCTGCTGCAGAAGCTATGAGCTTATTATTTGCTGTTAGAGAAAGAGATCAGAAGAAAAATAATGTCAATAAATTTTTTGTTTCTGATGCTATTTTACCTCAAACCTTATCTCTTTTACAAACTAGAGCAAATCCAATAGGAGTTGAATTAGTTGTTGGAAGCGAAGACACTTTTGATTTTTCATCAGAATTTTTTGGAGCAATACTTCAATATCCTGGTAAAGACGGATTAGTAAGTGATATAAAATCATTCATTAAGAAAGCTAATGACAATCAAATAAAAGTTGCAGTTGCTGCAGATATATTAAGCTTAGTAAAATTAGAAGCTCCTGGTAAATTTGGAGCTGATGTGGTTGTAGGTACTACACAACGTTTTGGAATCCCGATGGGTTATGGCGGACCACATGCAGCCTATTTTGCTACTAAAGAAGCTTACAAGCGTGATATTCCTGGTCGTATTATTGGTGTTACTAAAGATATGAATGGTAACAGAGCTTTACGCATGGCATTACAAACTCGTGAACAACATATAAAACGAGATAAAGCGACTTCAAACATCTGTACTGCACAAGTGTTATTAGCTGTTATGGCTGGTATGTACGCAGTATATCATGGACCAAAAGGACTTCAATTTATTGCTGATAAAGTTCATCAAACTGCATCTAGCGCTGCAAAAGCATTAAGTCAATTAGGATACAAACAGACAAACGCTTCATTTTTTGACACATTAAAAGTTGAAGCTAATGCTGAGAAAATAAAACAGATTGCTGAAAGCCACGAAGTCAATTTCTATTATCCAAATGCAGATACTGTAACAATTTCAATCAACCAAACGACATCTTTAAAAGATGCCAATGAAATTGTAGCAATTTTTGCAAAAGCAGCTCAAAAAGACACAATTAATATTTCTTCATTAGAAGAAACAACTCAAATAGCTCAATCATTACAACGTCAATCAGAATTTTTAACGCTTGATGTGTTTAATAAACATCATTCTGAAACTGAATTAATGCGTTACATAAAAATGTTAGAGCGTAAAGATTTATCTTTAAATCACTCAATGATTTCATTAGGCTCATGTACAATGAAACTTAATGCAGCTGCAGAAATGTTACCATTAAGTTGGTCAAATTGGGGAACAATGCATCCTTTTTGTCCAATTGAGCAAGCTGAAGGTTATCAAATTGTATTAAAAAAATTAGAAGACCAATTAACTGAAATTACTGGCTTTGCTGCCACATCATTACAACCAAACTCCGGAGCTCAAGGTGAGTATGCAGGTTTAATGGTTATAAAGGCGTATCATGAATCGCGTGGTGATCATCATAGAGATATTTGCTTAATACCTTCATCTGCTCACGGAACAAATCCTGCGAGTGCTGTTATGGCTGGAATGAAAGTTGTAGTAACTAAATCTACCGAAGAAGGAAATATTGATGTTGACGATTTACGCGAAAAAGCACTATTACATAAAGACAATTTATCATGCTTAATGGTAACATATCCTTCAACTCATGGTGTTTACGAATCTGCTATTAGAGAAATTACTCAAATAATTCATGATAATGGTGGACAAGTATATATGGATGGTGCTAATATGAATGCTCAAGTAGGACTTACAAATCCTGGAAATATTGGAGCAGATGTTTGTCACCTTAACCTTCATAAAACCTTTGCTATTCCTCATGGAGGTGGTGGACCAGGTGTTGGACCAATTTGTGTTGCAAAACAATTAGTACCATTTTTACCAGGAAATCCTGTTATAAAAACAGGTGGAAATCAAGCCATAACTGCTATCTCTGCTGCACCTTTTGGTTCTGCTTTAGCATGTTTAATTTCTTATGGTTATATAACAATGTTAGGTGCTGAAGGCTTAACACAAGCGACTAAAGTGGCCATATTAAATGCAAACTATATAAAACAACGCTTACAAGGTCAGTTCGATACGTTGTATTCAGGTGAAAGAGGTCGTGCTGCTCACGAAATGATTGTAGATTGCCGACCTTTTAAAGAAAACGGTATTGAAGTAACAGACATTGCCAAACGTTTAATGGATTATGGTTTCCATGCTCCTACAGTTTCTTTTCCAGTTGCTGGAACTTTAATGATAGAGCCAACCGAAAGCGAAAGTATGGAAGAAATGGATCGTTTTTGTGATGCTATGCTTTCTATTAGAAAAGAAATTGATAATGCATCAAAAGACGAAGATAATAACGTTCTTAAAAATGCACCTCACACATTAGCAATGTTAACTGCTAACGATTGGAATTTTCCTTACACTCGTGAGGCTGCTGCATATCCTTTAAGCTATGTTCAAGATAATAAATTTTGGCCATCTGTAAGACGTGTTGATGATGCTTATGGTGACAGAAATTTAATCTGTACTTGTGCTCCAATTGAAGAATATATGGACGCTTAATTCCAGACTAGAATACTTTTTTGATAAAAGCCTTCTTTTTATGTTTTAAAAAGAAGGCTTTTTTATTGCATTTTGATTAATTTAAAAGAGATTTTTTAACAATTTGATAATATTAAGCAAATAGTCTTCAAAATCAACATAATCAAAACGAATATTAAGTATTTTAGAGAATCGAATTAAATTTAATAGCAATGGCAATCAAAATCACAGGGACTGGAAGTTACATTCCTACTAGTATAGAAAAAAACGAGAATTTTCATCAACATCAATTCTTAAACACTGATGGTTCAACGCTTACACATCCTAATGAAGTGATTATTCAAAAGTTTAAGGCGATTACTGGAATTGATGAAAGAAGATATGCTTATGACCATCTAACCTCATCAGATTTAGGCTTTTTTGCGGCCGAAAAGGCAATAGAAGATGCAAACATAAATCGTGAAGAGTTAGATTATATTATTGTAGCTCATAATTTTGGCGATGTAAAACATAATACTATTCAGAGTGATATTTTACCTTGTTTAGCGTCTCGTATTAAACACAGTTTACGTATTAAAAACCCAAAATGTGTTGCTTATGATATTTTGTTTGGCTGTCCTGGTTGGGTAGAAGGTGTTATACAAGCAAATGCTTTTATAAAAGCTGGACTTGCCAAAAAATGTTTAGTTATTGGTACAGAAACTTTATCTAGAGTTGTCGACAAGCATGATAGAGACTCAATGATTTATAGTGATGGTGCTGGTGCTACAATTGTTGAAGCAACTGATGGTGATGGAGGAATTTTAGCTCATGAAACTGCAAGTTTTACTTATGATGAAGCTTATTATTTGTTTTTTGGAAACTCTAATAATAAAGAATTGTGTCCAGATACACGATACATAAAAATGGATGGTCGTAAAATTTACGAATTTGCTTTAAGCAATGTACCTCTAGCAATGAAAGATTGTCTTGATAAAAGTGGTGTAAACATAAAAGACATCAAAAAAATATTCATTCATCAAGCTAATGAAAAAATGGATGAAGCTATTTTAAAACGATTCTACAAATTATATGATGAAGAAATACCAGAAGGCATAATGCCTATGAGTATTCAAGAATTAGGTAATAGTTCGGTTGCTACAATTCCTACTTTATATGATTTAGTTATAAATGATAAAATTAAAGATCAGCATGTAAACAAAGGCGACGTCGTTATGTTTGCAAGTGTAGGTGCTGGTATGCATATCAATGCTATTGTTTATAAATATTAATGATGTACGAAGGCACTTACCCAAACAAACGCTATAAAAAAACAATTGAATTTTTAAAAAAGCATGTTTCTGAAAATGCTTCTATTTTAGATTTAGGTGTCTCTAATCCTTTTTCTGAAATTATGAAGCAACAAGGTTATGCTGTTGAGAATACTAAAGGTGAAGATTTAGATATTGACACAAGTTCAATTTCTAATTCTAATACAGAACTCGTAACAGCGTTTGAAATTTTTGAACACCTACTCTCTCCTTTTACAGTTTTAAAATCAATTAAATCTGATAAGCTAGTAGCTAGTGTACCTTTAAAATTATGGTTTTCTTCGGCTTACAGAAGCAAAACTGATATGCGAGACAGACATTATCATGAGTTTGAAGATTGGCAATTTGATTGGCTTCTTGAAAAAGCAGGTTGGAAAATTAAAGCTCGAGAAAAATGGACCAATCCAACAAAAAAAATAGGTGTCAGACCAATTTTACGATGGTTTACTCCAAGATATTATATAGTATATGCCGAAAGAGTTTAACTTTGAAGTTTTAAAGTTTCAATTTTGAATTTCTACATCATCATTCCTGCACATAACGAACAAGATTCTATTGGTCAAACTCTAGAGTCGTTGGCAAATCAATCATTATTGCCAAAAAAAGTAGTTGTCGTTAATGATAATTCTACAGACAATACAAAAACCATTATTGAAGACTTTTCAAAAAAATATACGTGGGTAACACTAGTAAACAATGTGTCTTCAAATGAGCATTTACCAGGTTCAAAAATAATTAATGCCTTTTATAAAGGCTACGAAACTTTAGATGATAGCTTTGATGTGATTTGTAAGTTTGATGCCGATTTAATTTTTCCTTCAAATTATTTAGAACAACTTTCAAAACATTATAACTCTAATCCAAAACTAGGAATGGCAAGTGGCTTTTGCTATATACAAAACAATGGTGATTGGGTTTTAGAAAACTTAACTCGAAAAGATCATATTCGTGGTGCTTTGAAATCTTATCGAAAAGATTGCTTTCTTCAAATAGATAAACTAAAACCTTCAATGGGTTGGGATACTGTTGACGAATTATTAGCGAAATTTTATGGCTGGAATATTTTAACTGACGAAACGCTACATGTTAAACACCTAAAACCAACAGGCATAAGTTACAATAAAGCCTCAAAATATCTTCAAGGTGAAGCGATGTACAAAATGCGTTATGGATTTACAATCACACTTATTTCTGCTTTAAAATTGGCCTATAAAAAAGGTAGCTTTAGCTTATTTAAAGATTATATGACTGGTTTTTTTAAGGCAAAACAGAATAAGCTTGAGTTTTTAGTTACAAAAGAACAAGGTCTATTTATTAGACAACTTCGCTGGAAAGGCATGCTAAATAAATTTAGTTAAAACTCCAACCTTTATAATCGCTTTTAGATTCTAAATCGTTTTCAATTGCGTCATCTAATTCAGGGAAGAAATCTATTCCTGTTAATTTTTCAATTGAATCGACACTTACTACAAACTTATATAATGGCAAGTCAGATGGTTTATGAGGCATTAAAAATGCAACCATTTTAGTACTACCATTATTGTTATCTAAAATAATTTTATAAAAAGCATTAGGTACAGCTACGTGTTCTTCTCCTATTGTTTTTAAATCGCCTTTTAAAACACCACCTGTAACTACAAAAACGCCATCATACTTGCTTGCCCAATAGCGTACTTTTTGTTCTAAAGTATTCCAAATACCTGAATTGAAGTCGTGGTCTTGTGGACTTATATTACTTGTTAAAAACGTTTCATCATGAGCTGCTTGGCTATACTTTTTATCTCCAGCAGGACACAAATGCCCTCTATCGTAACCTGAATTTTTATAGTTTCTCCAACTTGCAGCTCCTGTTTTTACAGCTTTATCAATTTCAAAATAAGGACGCTTAAAATTAGAGTTAGACAAATGAGATTTCTTCAATTCGTAAGCTACCCATTCTGCTTGCTCATGTGGTTCGCTATAAGACAATGAGTATCCTTCATGATGAATAACTTGCCCTGTAGTTGACGTTGGTAAAAAAAATTCGTTAGTATTAGTTTTTACTTGTTCGCCTCTTTCTACAATTACCGCAACCTCTTTTTCTTTTAAAAAGTGCTCATAGCCATAGACTCCTAAAACAATGAGGACAACAATAATTGAGTATATGCTTTTTTTATTCAAACTAATCTAATACAAAATCTAATGGTTGACCAATAGCTCCATTTGGAAAGCTAATTCCTAATAATGCAGAAATAGTTGGAGCGATATCAGTAATTTCGGTTTTTTGTAAAGTTTGTCCATGTTTAATTCCTTTTCCGAAAAATAATAATGGAACATGAGTGTCGTAATTTTGTGCAGTTCCATGATCTGTTCCTAATCTATTCCATGGTGTATCTTTAAGAACATAAGGTTCAAACACAAATAAAATATCACCAGAACGCTTTTGATTGTGTCCGTTTGCTAATAGCGTTTCCAAAACACCTGAATTATTTTCAAATTGATTAATAGCAGATGTGACATAAACTTTATCAATTAAATCATAATTTAATAATTTTTTTGCTAGCTCAATTTTTATAGCTTGTAAATCAAGTTGCTTTTCTTCAAATAATTGATAGTCAAAAAACAATTGATTATTAATTCTGCTAACAATACCCTTTGTAATTCCATATTTAGTTTTTAAATAGTCATTTAACTCATTTTGCATTTTACTTTCATCAAAAAAACCAGAAGGTATTTTTACAGATTTCATATATTCTAATGCATCTGGAGCAGCATGATCAGCTGTTAAAAATACGGTGTAATTACCTGCTCCTACTTTCGCATCGAGAGCTTTAAATAATCTTTCTAATTCTAAATCTAAACGCAAGTAGGTATCTTCAACTTCTTTTGAGTTAGGTCCAAAAATATGACCAACTTTATCTGGACTAGAATAGCTAATAGTTAAAACATCAGTAAAATCATCTTGCCCTAATTGTTCACCATCTATAGCTGCTAAAACAAAGTCTGTAGTTAAATCGTTACCAAAAGCTGATTCGGTAATAATTTTAAAATTATCATTCTTGTCTTTTAAACTTTGTAAATCATAAGGAAATGTAGCCGATTCTTTTCCTTTAAAAATTTCTTCAAATGAATTTAAATCACTTCCACTTTCAGTGTATGTATTAATATCATAAAGTGTATTCCATACTTTAAAATAAGACTCAGTAATATCTGAGCTATTAAAATCTTTTACCCATTTAGGCAATTCGTTCATGTAAAATGTACTTGTTATCCAATTGCCACTTCCATTATTCTCAAAATCGAACCAATAAGCTGCATTAGCTGTGTGACCAGCAGGCAAAGTTGCACCTCTATCTTTAATTGAAATACCTATTGTTTTACCTCTCATTTGAGTAAATAATCTGTTCTCATCTCCAAATGTAGTTGATAGCATTCTACTTGGAGACATTTGTCCTGCATCGCTAGTAGTACCAACTGAAGCGTAGTTATTATCTTCTGCACAATACACTTGCTTTTTTAATGTCTTATCATACCAATCATTACCAATTATACCATGATATTTTGGAGTTGTTCCAGTAAAAATTGACGCATGGCCTGGACCAGTTTTAGTTGGCACATAATTAAAATGATTGTTTTTGCAATTAAAACCTTCATTTATCATACGTTTAAATCCACCTTCACCATATTTGCTATAAAAGCGTGTTAAATAATCATATCGCATTTGGTCTACAACAATACCTACAACCAATTTTGGCTGTGTGTTTATATTAGTAGAATTAGTGTTTGAAGAAGTAGCAACCTCTTGTTGAGCCTTGCATGATAGCACTAAAATAAATAAAACTAAAATTGAAAAAAACTGCTTCATTAATGTAGATTATAATTGAAAACACAAAAATACAGCTTTTAAAAGAATCATAATTTTAAATTTGGGTTAAAAACGTGTTAGTTTTTTTTACTTTAGCAGTTACAAAATTTACTATGTCGTATCTACATAATATTGGTGCTTATTTTTTAATGATTAAAGAAATGTTTCGCAAGCCTACTAAATGGTCTGTGATGCGTGGTTTAATTTTTAAAGATATTGATGATTTGGTTATTGGCTCACTGGGTATTGTGGCTTTTATATCTTTTTTCGTTGGTGGTGTTGTTACCATACAAACCGCATTAAACATTAGCAACCCTTTAATTCCAAAATACTTAGTTGGTTTTGCAACTAGGCAATCGGTTATTTTAGAGTTTGCTCCTACCTTTATTTCAATTATTATGGCTGGTAAAGTAGGTTCATTTATAACCTCTAGTATAGGCACAATGCGTGTAACAGAACAAATTGATGCTTTAGAAGTTATGGGAATTAACGCCATTAACTATTTAGTATTTCCTAAGTTTATTGCCATGATGTTGTATCCTTTTGTGATTTCAATCGCTATGTTTTTAGGAATTATTGGCGGAATGGCAGCTTGTGTTTATGGAGGATTTAGTACTCTTGATGATTATATAACTGGTGTGCAAATGGATTTTATTCCGTTTCATATGACTTATGCATTTATAAAAACTTTTGTATTTGCCTTTTTATTAGCAACCATTCCTTCTTTTTATGGCTATTATATGAAAGGTGGAGCACTTGAGGTTGGTAAAGCTAGTACAACAGCGTTTGTTTGGACAAGTGTAATGATTATCTTATTAAATTATGTATTAACTCAAATGTTGTTAAGCTAATGGTAGAAGTAAAAGAAATACATAAATCGTTTGGTGATATTAAAGTTTTAAAAGGTATTAGTACAACTTTTGAAAAAGGAAAAACTAATCTTATAATTGGGCAAAGTGGCTCTGGTAAAACAGTATTTTTAAAATGTTTATTAGGATTATTTACACCAGAACAAGGCACTATTTCTTATGATGGAAAAGTGTATTCAGAATTATCTGCAGACGATAAACGTGAACTAAGAGCCGAAATGGGAATGGTTTTTCAAGGTAGCGCACTATTTGATTCTATGACAATTGCCGAAAACGTAATGTTTCCTTTACGTATGTTTACAAAGCAAAGCAAAAGTGAAATGGAAGACCGAGTAGACTTTGTATTAAAGCGTGTTAACCTAGCCGATGCTCATAAAAAAAAGCCTAGTGAAGCTTCTGGTGGAATGCAAAAACGTGTTGCTATAGCTAGAGCAATTGTAAACAACCCTAAATATTTGTTTTGTGACGAGCCAAACTCTGGTTTAGATCCAAAAACTGCTATTGTTATCGATAATCTTATTCAGGAAATTACTCAAGAATATAATATCACGACAATGATTAATTCGCACGATATGAATTCGGTTATGGAAATTGGTCAGAAAATTGTGTTTTTAAAAGATGGTTTAAAAGCTTGGGAAGGCAGCAATGAAACGATCTTTAAAACAGATAACGAAACAGTAACAGACTTTGTGTACTCTTCAGAATTAATGAAAAAAGTACGCCAAATGTATCTTGAAGAAAAGCAGTAAACTACTTTAATATTTCAACTACCAAAGTATCTAGTTTCAGCCTTGTTTTTAACCAACGCTCAATCTTATCTTTATCTTTTGCAATAAAAGCCTCATCTGTTACAGAGTTTTTCCACTTTACAGAAAACACAGCTAGTGTATCAATTTTACTAAAGTTTGAGGTTAATTGACTTGAATATGAAAAGCGTTCAACGTTTTCGTAATTTATTTTTACTTCGTTTAATAATTCTTCAAACGGAATTTGATTTCTTTCAATCTTAGATAGCTTTAATGCTTTCTCCTCTAAATAGCTTATTTTTTGGGCTTGTGATAATAAATCTAAAGAATCTCTAGAGCGCAATTCTTCCATATACTCTAAATTATTTATCCCTCTATTTTTAGCTTGATTTACCAAAAGCTTTGCACCAACTAACGAACTATACTCAGTACATCTATCTTGCAAAACAGCAATTGTAGATTCTGGTATTTCATCAGCTCCAAATGTTGTAAGTTCAATACTAGACACTCCATCAGGATTGTAATTATACGTTACATGTTTTTTTATGTAATTAGCATTTGGTAAAGCATCAAGTTCTCTCGAAACAAACTGTTTTACATCTTTCTTAAAATTACTCTCTTTCAACACGTTTACAAACGTCCAAATTGCAGGTATCATAACAATAATTGCTAGTATTGAAGCAAATCGAGCAATACGCTTACGTTTTGCAGAGTTAGCATATTTAAGCATAGGAAACTGCAATACTTTAAGCACTAAAAATGTAGATAGCGCAATAAAAATGGTATTAATTGTAAACAAATACATAGCACCAAAAAAGAACTCTAAATTACCAACTGCTAAACCATAACCTGCTGTACATAAAGGAGGCATTAAGGCAGTAGCAATTGCAACACCAAAAATTACTGAGGCAATTGTTCCCTTTTTAGTTCTGGCAACAATAAGTGCTAAACCACCAAAAATGGCGACTAACACATCTAATATTGTTGGTTTTGTTCTGGCTTCTAATTCTGGCGTTAATTCTGTTAATGGTGACAGTTGAAAATATAAATAAGCTGTTATTAAACTCAATAACACCATTACCAATAAGTTAATTAACGAACGCTTTAAAGTATCAATATCGTTTAAGGCTAACGACATACCAACACCAAGTATTGGTCCCATTAAAGGCGAAATTAACATGGCTCCAATTACAACAGCAGCCGAACTTACATTAAGACCAATAGAGGCTATAAATACAGCAAAAATTAAAATCCACGCTGTTGCTCCTTTAAAAGGAATGTCATTTTTAATCGCTTCAATTGTAGCGTCACGATCTGTGTCTTGACGAAAATCTAAAAGGTCTCTTAAAAATTTTCTTGTACTTTCAACTAATCCTTTTGCATCTTTTTTTAATGCGTCTTTAGATTCAGTTACTTTTTTATCTTGTATAGTCTCTTCGCTCGAAGAATTAGCCTTGTTTTCTTCCATAATTAACCATAATTTTCACCAAACTTCTGCTTTACTTTTTGAAGCACTTTTTTAATATCCTGCTCCTTTTCTTTCGGAAAGATAAGTAAAACCTCATCTTTATCTACAATAATATAATCGCTTAATCCATCAACAACCACAATTTTATCGGTTTTGGTACGAATCATATTTCCTGAAGCATCTTCAGTAAGCGTTCTTGCGTTTACAACTGCATTACCACTTTGGTCTTTATCTAATTTATCATATAAACTTCCCCAAGTACCAAGGTCATTCCAATCGAATTCTGCAGGTAATACAAACACATTTTTAGAGGTTTCCATAATGGCATAATCTACCGAAATGTTTTCTGCATTAGGATAATTTTTAGCAATAAAATCGTCTTCAGCATCAGTATTATACACCGAAATACCTTTTTCAAACAGTTTAAATAATTCTGGTTGATTATTCTCAAAAGCCTCTATAACACTCTTTACACTCCACATAAAAATACCAGCATTCCACAAAAAATTACCTTGTTTAATAAACGATTTTGCAGTTTCATAATCTGGTTTTTCTCTAAACTGATGCACAGGTTTTATAGCATTGGTTGATGCTTTGTCAAACTCAATATAACCATAACCAGTATTTGGGAAGGTTGGCTGAATACCAAGCGTCATTAATGCATTGTTTGTAGAACAAAAATTGAAAGCTTGTTGCACATTATTGGTAAATGTTTGCTCATCTTCAATCCAGTGGTCACTTGGTGCCACAATCATTACAGCATCTTTATTTTCTTTCTGAATTTTTAGTGCAGCATACAAAATACAAGGTGCAGTATTACGCATTGCAGGCTCTAAAACCACTTGTCGTTTTGTAACTTCAGGTAATTGTTCAAACACCAAATCGTTATATAACTCGTTGGTAAGGATAAATATATTTTCTTTAGGAATTAAGTTCGCCAAGCGATGAAACGTTTTTTGAATAAGCGTGTCTCCTGTACCTAACATATCATGAAACTGTTTAGGAAAATCTTGTGTGCTTACTGGCCAAAAACGTGAGCCTACTCCTCCAGCCATTAATATGGCATAATAATTTTTATTTTTCATATTACTATTGTTGTTGCAAGACCTTTTGGTCATGACAATCTTTTTTATTAATCCCTTTAAAAAGGAAATTTACTGATTTATTAAGATGCTGAAATAAATTCAGCATAACAAAGTAAATTGTTTAGTTATTGTTCTAATAATTCTACTTCTGCGTTTGGGTTGAAAAGATACAACTTTCCTGATGCAACCTCAACTCCTTCATAACGCGTTCGGCGTTTTACGCCTTTTTTAAAAACTCTTCCGTTATATAATTTAAAGGTTTGCCCCAAAGGTACTTCAAAAACATAGGTTTTGTCGTTAGCTTCGTCAAATTGCTTTAATGCAAAGGCTAATGATGTATCTGTATCGCTACTTGCTTTTGGATTTTTAAAATGTTTAGCCAAAAGTGGCAATAACGCTAAAGGAAACACTTCTGGGTTTAAAACAGGCAACATTAAATGCTGAAACGTTTGTTTCCACTCTTTACCATGTGGCTTTATAAACCGATTATAATTTTTATAAGCCTCAAAATGTGCAATCTCATGTATAAGGGTTATTAAAAACCGATACTGATTAAGATTAGCATTTACAGTAATTTGGTGCTTGCCATTTGGTAATTTTCGGTAATCACCATGACGCGTTTTGCGTTCGTTTTTTATTTTAACCACCAAATTATCATGTTTTAAAAGCTCTAAAACATAGGCAATTGCTGGTTGTGGTATATATTGGTTAAGCGTTTGTTGCATACCACAAAAATAAGAGAATTGTAATTAGTTTTTAGATAAAAATTACGTAGAACTACGTATAGTTTTTTTGAATTTAAAAAGGTAACTTCGTTTAACTATCGATATAGATAACTTGTGCTGAACTTGTTTCAGTATTGAAACCATCCATATCGTTACATTGGCAACAATTTAGAAGAAATTCTTAAAAAACAAAAAACCGAATTGTATCAAATTGAGAAAATAAAAGTTGGAACAAGATTTTGGCTATCTAATCTAGGAGTATTGATAGGACTTGTTGGAATTATTTTCTTTTTTCTTTTTTTAGCAATTTTATACACAGGTAAGGGATTACCCGTTGAAATGAGCTTGATATACTATGCAGAAGTTATGCACGAATATGTGTATTACGGATTTGGAATTTCTATTTTAACATCATTATTGGGATTTTGGTTAGCTGAACGCAGATTATGGACTAAAACTGATTTAACCATTGATGGAGATAGATTAGAATTTTCCAAAAAAGGTAAAATCATTAATCTACCAAGACAGCGGATTTTAAAATTGGTGCTTTTAAAACCTTACTTTTTGAGAGATAATAAAGTGCGTATAAAAACTATTGGCTTAAAAAAGTATATTGTTCGAATGGAAAATGATGCTTATAATAAGCTGATTGATATTTACTCTGACCGATTTTATCAGGATTGAGAAAAGCATTGCCAAACAACGTAACTAATCTTACACAAAACCTTTAGCAATCAGCTAAAAAAAAACCAGAGTTCAATGAAAAAAATAATCGGAATTTTATTTCTTTCAATCATTTCTTGTGGATATTTATTCCAACTTGAGAATGATGAAAAATTGGCAAAAAAAATTGAAACTGAACTGAACTCTGAAAATGTAACGGTTGATTTTGCAAAAATGACCGATTTTGATTGGGACAGTTTAATAATTCTTGGACCTTACACTACTATAGAAAATGTTGAAGAAGAATTTAATTTAAATCTTGCAAATATTAAACAAAACGGAATTCACTACACTGATTATTATTATTTAGTCGTTTTTATAAAAAATAAAAAATCGGTAAAAATTATTGAGCTTAATAGATCTTTAATTTCACAACAGAGAATTATTAAAAAAGAGGAAAGCAAATTTAAAACTGGGAAAGACGGAATAATAAAACTCGCCGAGTAAAAAACTTTGGGTAACAATGTGTAAAAATAATACTAGATCAAGTACTTAAACCACGCAACGAGCCATAAACAAAACCGTCAAACGAAACTTCAAAATAATCTCCAAAAAATAGTTAACTTGCAGTAATGAAAAACATTATTTACATATTAGTTATTGCATTCTGCTTTTCGTCTTGCAAACAAGACGAAAAAGAGTTAAGCTCGGTAAACCCAATAAACTGGAAGAAACGAAGTATTAACCTAAAAGATAGCGATAGCCTTATAAAAGGTAGTAGTTATTTGGCTGTGTACTCTGAAATTTATAGTATTACAGAGCACAGAACTATAAATCTTACTGTAACTGCTAGCATACGTAATGTTAGCTCTACAGATACTATATATATGCTTCGTGGCGATTACTACAACACTAAAGGCGATTTAACGCGTACGTATTTTGATTTTCCTATCTTTTTAAAACCTCTAGAGACTATAGAAATTGTTATTGATGAAAAAGATACTCATGGTGGTACAGGTGCCAACTTTATTTTTGAATGGGCTTTAAAACATACTGGTCATGAGCCAATTTTTGATGCTGTTATGATATCTACTTCAGGTCAACAAGGTATTTCGTTTACCACACAAGGCGTAAAACGATAATATTACTGTATGTACAAAAGTTTCAAAACTGCGCTAAAAACAATACTACCAAGACATTTTTTATTTAAAAACGAACTTGCTTTTAGGTCTGTTTACTATTTGTTTTATAAAGGAAAAAAGCATAGTTGTACTGTGTGCTCAAAATCTTTAAAGTCTTTTATACGTTTAGATAGCAACGATACTCTTTGCCCAAGCTGTGGAAGCTTGCCAAGAGGCAGACGGTTACATCAATTGTTACATGCTGAATTTATAAAAGATGGCATTCATTATTTAGATTTTTCACCTTCACGAAACTTGTATCGCGTATTTAAAGCCAATACTAAAATACATTATGTTAGTACAGATTATACTGATGCATTTTTAGCAGATAAGCAATATGATATTACCAATTTAGATATTGCTGATAATACCTTTAACCTTATTACGTGTTATCATATTTTAGAGCATATTGAAGATGATAAAAAAGCGATGAGCGAATTGTACAGAGTACTAAAACCTAACGGTTATTGCATTATACAAACGCCTTTTAAAGATGGCGACATTTATGAAAACCTTTCAATAACCGCAGAAGCTGAGCGTCTTAAACATTTTGGACAAGAAGACCATGTAAGGATTTACTCGGTTGCTGGTTTACAAAGTCGATTAGAGCAAACTGGTTTTAAAGTTGATGTAAAAACATATACTGAACAACCCGATAACTATTATGGTTTTGATGAATATGAAACTATTTTAGTTTGTACTAAAGCCTAATATTAAGGTGTTGAGTTAGACACCTGAAGTAATTTCCCGTTATAAAATTTATTTCCGTTAAGCGCAAAATTGCTAATATAAGTTGCCATATCAACAGCTGATGTTGGTGCTTTATAACCTGGAAATGCTTCTTCTAACATTTCGGTTTGCACTGCACCAAGTGCTAATACATTAAACGAAATACCTGAGTCTTTATATTCTTCTGCAAGGAGTTCGGTTAATGTAACAACTGCTCCTTTACTAGAACTATAGGCTGCCAATCCAGGAAACTTCATACTACCTTGAACGCCTCCCATCGAACTGATTGTTACCACATGACCTTCTTTTCGCATAAAAGGCAGTACAATTCTGGTTAGTTCGGCAACGCCAAATACATTGGTTTTATAAACCTCTTCGAAATCTGAAATATTAGTTTCGGCAAATGGTTTATTGAGCAACATACCAGCATTATTGATTAAAATATCTACATGATGCCATGTGCTAGAAATAAAATCTTCAACCTTTTTATACGCATAAGCGTCTCCCAAATCGAATGGAAATGTGGTAACGTTTTTAAGTTTTAAAGCCTTTACAGGAGCTTCGTTACGAGATAAAGCCAATATATGATGACCTTGTTTTGAAAGCTGTTTAACCATTTCAAAACCTATACCTCTACTCGTTCCTGTAATAATAATATGTTTACTCATTCATTTTTATTTCTTTAGTATCTGTATTGCTCATAGCTTCAAACGCTGGAATCATTTTACTTACCAAAGTAGCCATAAACTCATAATCCATTTTATCTGCTTCGTCATCAACATGATGGTAATAATCATAATTTGTAAAATCGAAAGTTGATATAGCATGACATGGCTTATTAAACGCTTTATAAAACGGATAATTATCTGAACGATAAAACAATTGGTATTCTTTAGCTTGCGGTAGTAATCCTAATAAACTATAACCGACATACTCATTAAGTTTTGGTGCCATATTAGATAAATCGAAACCAGTAAAGTAGGCATCGTACTCTTTACCAACCATTGGAACGCCAATCATTTCAAAATTTATCATTGTATACAAATCAACATTTAGGTCTTTTAAACGTTGTGCCAAATGTTTAGAACCTAACAAGCCCATTTCTTCACCAGAGTAAAGCGTAAATAGTATACTGCGTTTGTTATTTTTTTTAGCTGCAAAATATTTTGCCATAGCTAATACTGCTGCTGTACCTGTAGCATCGTCATTTGCGCCATTAGCAATAGAGTCGCCTTCAACTTTTTTGCCAAATCCTATATGGTCGTAATGTGCGCCAAGTATAATAACTTCTTTTTTTAATTCTGGATCGTTACCTTCAACAAAACCAATAACATTAAAAGCATCTTTCCCTTTAGCTAAATAATTATCTCTATAGGTTTCAAAATACGGCTTAACATTATACGATTTTAGTTTGTTTTCAATATACGTTGCTGCCTTATCTATACCTTCTGTTCCTGTGTTTCTTCCTTGCAATTCATCTGATGCTAAATACGTAACGATGTCTTTAAGCTCTGATGCAGATACAAGCATTTTTGTATTAGTTTCAGTAGCAGATGTCATAATAACATCGTTTTTTGATGGCTCAGGAATTATGTTTTGACTTGGGTCGTCATTATTCATAACGACAGTTGAAGATTTACAACTTGCTAAAAGTAGTAACACAAAAAAAGGCAGTATATTTTTCATAGATATTTTTATTAGAGCCTAAAGATAAAAAAATCCTGCTTCAAATTCGTGAAGCAGGATTGATATTGCTATAGATTCTGAAACAAGTTCAGAATGACAATTTATTTATTATACTAACATCGTTACAGGATTCTCAATATATCCTTTTAGTGTTTGAAGGAATTGAGCTCCAGTAGCACCATCAACAGTTCTATGGTCGCATGCTAAACACAGCTTCATAGTATTACCAACAACTATTTGACCTTTTTTAACCACTGGTTTTTCAACTATGGCTCCAACAGATAAAATTGCTGAATTTGGTTGATTTATAATTGATGTAAAACTCTCAATACCAAACATACCAAGATTAGAAACCGTAAACGTGCTACCTTCCATTTCTTGAGGTGTTAGTTTTTTGTTTCTTGCTCTACCAGCATAATCTTTTACTGCAGCACCAATTTGAGGTAAACTTTGCTCATTAGCAAAACGAACCACAGGAACTACCAAACCGTCTTCAACTGCAACTGCAACTCCAATATGCACATGGTTGTTTAATCGCATTTTATCTGCAAACCATTGTGAGTTTACTTGCGGATGCTGTTTTAATGCTAAAGCACAAGCTTTAACAATCATGTCGTTGAATGAAATTTTAGTATCTGGAATGGAGTTGAATTGCTCTCTAAAAGCAATTGCATTTTCCATATCGAACTCTACATTTAAGTAATAGTGTGGAGCAGTAAATTTAGATTCTGCTAAACGTTTAGCAATTACTTTACGCATTTGAGAATTTGGTTTCTCATCAAAATCTTCTTGTCCTGATGGAACAAATTTACCAACTGCAGCAGCTGACACAGCTCCAGGAGTAAAGTTTTCGATATCGCGTTTTACAATACGTCCATGCTCACCACTTCCTTTTACCTGAGATAAATTAATGCCTTTTTCTTCAGCCATTTTTTTAGCTAATGGCGACACAAATACTCTTCCGTTTGAAGATGTCTCGGCTACGCTCGACGTTACATTAGGTGTAGTTTCTTGTTTTGGTGCTTCAACTTTAGTTTCAGTTTTAGGAGTTTCTTCAGTTTTTTCAGAAGCGCCTTCTACTTTAAAGTTTTTTGCAATAGCAGAAACATCAGTTCCTTTTGGACCAATAATAGCTAAAAGTGAATCTACTTTTGCCGACTCTCCTTCTTGTAATCCTATATGCAATAAAGTTCCTGACTGAAACGATTCAAACTCCATAGTAGCTTTATCGGTTTCTATTTCGGCAAGAATATCGCCTTCACTAACCTCATCACCAATTTTTTTAAGCCAAGTAGCAACAGTGCCTTCTTCCATAGTGTCACTTAGTCGTGGCATAGTAACCACAGTTACACCTTTTGGAATCTCAACGTTTGTTGTTGTTTCAGTTTTAGTTTCTTCTTTAGCTTCTTTCTCTTCAGCTTTAGGTTTAGATTCTCCTCCTTTTAAAAGTGCAGAAATATCTTCTCCTTCTTTTCCTATAATTGCTAAAAGCTCATCAACTTTTGTAGTTTCTCCTTCTTGTACACCAATATGAAGTAATGTTCCTTCATGAAACGATTCAAACTCCATAGTCGCTTTATCGGTTTCAATTTCGGCAAGAATATCACCTTCACTAACTTTGTCTCCTACTTTTTTCAACCAAGTAGCGACAGTTCCTTCTTCCATGGTGTCGCTCAAACGAGGCATGTTTATGATTTCTGCCATAGCTTATATTTTATGTTGAATAAACGGATAATCTTTTTGCTCATATACTGCGTCGTACATTACATTAAGTTCTGGATATGGAGATTCTTCAGCGAATTTTTCGCATTCAGAAACTAAATCTTTAACTCTCTTATCTATAACTTCAATATCCTTTTCTGTTGCATACTTTTCTTCAAGCAAGATATCTTTTACTTGAGTAATTGGATCTATCTTTTGATATTCTGCAACTTCTTCTTTAGTTCTGTAATGTTGAGCATCACTCATTGAGTGACCTCTATATCTGTATGTTTTTAACTCTAGGAAAGTTGGCCCATCACCTCGACGTGCTCTTTGAATTGCTTCATCAAACGCCTCTGCAACTTTTACAGGATTCATACCATCTACTGGTCCTGAAGGCATTTCATAACCTAAACCAAGTTTCCAGATATCTGTATGATTTGCTGTACGCTCAACAGAAGTTCCCATAGCATAACCATTGTTTTCACAAACAAATACTACTGGAAGTTTCCAAAGCATAGCTAGGTTAAAAGTTTCGTGAAGAGAACCTTGTCTTGCAGCTCCATCACCAAAACAACATAAGGTAACAGCATCGCTACCATGATATTTGTCTCCAAAAGCTATACCAGCTCCTAGTGGAATTTGACCTCCAACAATACCATGACCACCATAAAAACGGTGTTCTTTAGAGAAGATATGCATAGAACCTCCAAGACCTTGCGAAGTTCCTGTTGCTTTCCCATATAGCTCTGCCATAACACGTCTAGGATCAACTCCCATACCTATTGGTTGTACGTGATTACGATAAGCGGTTATCATTTTATCTTTAGTCAAATCCATAGCATGTAAAGCTCCTGCTAATACTGCTTCTTGACCATTATACAAGTGAAGAAATCCTCTTACTTTTTGTTGAATATATACAGCTGCAAGTTTGTCTTCAAACTTTCTCCAGAATAACATATCCTCATACCACTTAAGGTATACTTCCTTTGTGATTTTTTGCATTGGTAACGTTAGTTTATTAAACGAATAACAAAAATAGTACTTTAGTTACTAATGAAAAAACTGTTATTCGTAAAATTTCTACGAAATCGTTATAGAAACGACTTATCGAAAACTAAAGGCAATAAATTAGCTAGTGAATTTGACATTACTACTTTGCCTGTTTCTCCCATAAAATAAATCTCAATTGGAGATTCTTGCTTTACTTCGAATTCGGCAATTGCTTGACGACAAGCTCCACAAGGTGGTATTGGAGTTAGGGTTTGGTGAGATTTAGAGCCAGCTGTTAATGCCATTCTGATAATTTTCGCATCAGGATACTGAGCTCCAGCATAATAAATTGCTGTTCGTTCTGCACACAATCCAGATGGATAAGATGCATTTTCTTGATTATTACCAGTTACTATTTCATCGTTATCTAGCAATATTGCTGCACCTACATAAAAATTAGAGTAAGGCGCATATGCTTTTTGCCTTACTTCAATTGCTTTGCTCATCAACATTGCAACATCTGATGGTAATTCATCAAAGTTATCATATACAAGTAATGTTGACTCAATTTTTACTTCCTTCATTTTAAAAATGGTATTAGATAAAAAAACTATTGCTTTTAAGTAAAACAATAGTCTTTATATATCTTATTTTAATTACTACTAATATTCATCATACTCTCCATCACCAAAGTTAAAGGTTAGAGAAAAACGTAATGTATTTTCTAAAGGGCTTTGTACTTTAGATGCTGAGAATAAATACGACATATCTATATTTATAGTTGTGTACTTAAATCCTGCTCCTAAAGCAAAAAACTTACGTGCACCTTTTTCTTCGCTTTCATTAAAATATCCTGCTCTAAATGCAAATGAATCTTCATATTGATATTCAGCTCCTAAAGCCCAAGTAAATTCTTTAAGCTCTTCACTGAATCCTCCTGGAGCATCACCAAATGATTGGAATACACCTTTAATAAAGCTTACATCATTAGATTGTCCTTCAACAATTATAGTTGGCTCATCACTATCTTGTGTTCCGTTATCATTATTATCAACAAATCCTAAAATTGGAGGTGATGGTACTAATAGCTTAGTAATCTCTGCAGTAACTGCTACTTTATTATAATCATCAAAAATAAAATCGAAACCACCACCAAGTCTTAAGTTTGTTGGTAAGAAGTTCTCGCGTCCAGCATCGTCATACTTAATTGTTGGACCTAAATTTTGAATTGCAAATCCTGCTCTCCAACGACCATTAAAACTATCGTAAGCATTTTCTTCACTTTGATAGTAACCAGAAATATCTACAGCAATTGAACTTGCTGCACTTGCATTTGCATCGACAGCTTGAATTCTAAGGTCTGAACGTAAATAGCGTAAACCTACAGCCATTGAGAATTGATCTGCCAAACGTAAAGAGTACGATGCGTCTATTGTAAGTTCGTTTGGTTTTTCAATTAGTTCTTCAGAAAATTCATCTTGCACGATACCTATTTCACCTAAACTAAAATACTTAAAACTTGCTGCAAAAGCACTACGTTCATTAAGTCTATTAAAATAGGTTACATTTCCAAGAAAAATATCATTCACCAGTTTACTTAAGTATGGTGTATAACTAACACCAATACCAGATTTAGCTTCAGAAAACGCATATTTTGATTGATTCCATTGTTGTGAGTAAGCATCTACAGATGTAGCAACTCCCATATCTCCCATACCAGCAGCACGTGCATCTGATGCAATAAGTAAAAAAGGAACACCAGTTGTTATAACTGAAGATTGATTATCAAAAATAATTGTTTCTTGTGCAGTAGATATATTATAAACTGTTAATGTGATAAGAGTTAAAATTAATTTTTTCATACAATTTTTGGGTTCTAATTAGTGCGTTTGAGGCATTAATTTATTAAGCAAATATAAATTTTTATTATAGTATTACAAGTTTTTGAATCTTTTCGACCTGTTTATTAAGCTGATTTGACCTTACTTTGAGTTTATAAATATAAACTCCTTTTCCTATTTTATCTCCAAAATCATCTCTTCCATCCCAAACGATATCTTTAGATAAATTACTGGTTGATTTTATACCTCCAGTTGTTTGACCATTTAAGGTTCTTACCAACTTTCCTGAAACAGTGAATATCTGTATAGAAACGTCTAAAGGCTCTGAACTATTGTGATTAAACCAAAATTCGGTGTAATTTATGAACGGATTTGGGTAGTTTAATACATTATTAATGACTAATTCTTCATCTTTATCATGTACAATAAACTGTATTTCAGCGGTTGATGAATTGTTATATACATCCCAAGCTTTTAATGTTAAAGTGTGCAATCCTGGTGTTAAATCTCTGAATCCATAAGAGACTTTTCCATTTGTATAATCATCTACATTAGCTTGATAATAATCATTTAAAACGTATGGATTTGTTTCATCACCATCAATAGTGGCGACAATATCATGACCAATACCACTTGCTGTGTTAATACCATTATCATCTTGCAGCTTTACTAAAAGCGTTGGCGCTTCATTCGTAATTCCTCCTGACACAAAATTTTCATCATTCATAAACAAGTTAATAACTGGCCCAACATTATCTTCTTCTGCATTTTCGTTAATGCCTCCAACTTGTATATCGAAACTTGATCCTGCTTGGTCTTGTAATGGGTTTTCTGTTTTAGCATAAAAACTCACTTTACCTGGCCCGACTGGAACACCTATATCTCTAGGCACAACAAACTCGAAATCAAACTGACCATTAGTAATTGTTGCTTGACCTTTAAAAATAACTTCGCCAAGTGTTTTAAAATTCATAATTACATATTGTCCATTTTGAACGGTTCCATCATTACCTAATGTTTGCCTGTCAATTTCTTTATCAAATATTGTTGCTGTTAATACACCATTATAATTTGATAATAGGTTATCTGAAACATCAACAACTTCTCCAGATAATTTTATTCTACTTAAGGCTTCAAGAACATCGTTATTTTGCCCAATTGGCACATCATTTATTTTAGTAAGTTTTATATTTGGCCTAGCAAAAGATAGCTTCATTGCTGGATCACCTATAAAAAACACTAATAGTTTTTGTTCAATTCCAGTAATTGATGAGTGTGTTTTAGTTAGCCGTAATGCCTCAGCCATAGAAGGATATTCGTTTGACCCATAAGCAAAAAGGTATTGTTCTAAAACGATATTAAAAGAAACTCCTACACTTACAAAAACTGCTCTAGTTGTTGTTATAAGACCTATAGATCCTCCTTGTTTATTCCAATACAAATATTCTCCTGCAGTAGGACGAGTTGGATCATCAAACTTAGTATACTCACAAGTAACAGTAACAAAACAATTAAACTTACATATATTACTTACTTCCTGAGAATCATTTTTATCGAAAATACGCTCATGAGCAAGCCCATCTTCTCCTCCATGCCCAAAATAATTAATCACCAATGCTCCAACATCAATAGCATCTCTTACCGCTTTGTTTACAGCTGGATACCTTTCTCCACTTGCTGATGCTTGTTGCTGATAAGAATCTGCATGAATTTTTATAGGATTTAAAAATGGCTTTTCTGTCGTTATTTCGTTTGCTATATTATCTGTGGTCTGTTGTAAAACAGCCTCATAAGGCTCATCTACATCGTCAGAAATGATAATAAAATTATTTCTCCAACTTCCGTATGAACCTGTTTGATAATACAAATCAATTTTATCAACCATGTCTTTTGCTCGTTGAGGAGTTTCAGCAAGAATTCTTCCAACGGCAATATCTAATTTATTAGAAGTTGCCATATTACCTTCGTTACTGTCCATCATTCCAAAGAAATCATCTGAAGCAAAAGAATTTGTCAAACTAAAACTATTATACGAATGCCATACAGGAACAATATTGGTGTTATTATTTATTCTACTTTTATAATCAAAAGAAGCATCTCCAAAAAGGCATAAATACTTTAATCTGTTTTCTGGAGCACTTGCATTGTCATATACATATTTCACAAGGTTTCTAATGGCTGAAATATCTTGATTTCCAGAGCTAAATTCAGTATAAATTTCATTTAGAGTTACAACTTTAACGTTTAAATTATACTGATCTCGATTAATTTGAGCTAACCTTTCTGCTTGAGATAAAAAATTGTTTGGCGAAATAATTATGTAGTCAACATCTTGAAATTGTCCTTGGGCATTATTAAATATTGTTCCTTTAATATTTTGATTATTAACTCTCGTATTAGCGTCTTTTAATGGCACATAATAATCGGAAGGTGTTACAACCAAATACTTTCTTAAAGTCCCTGCGTTTGCTTTAAAATTTAGTGTAGCACTTTGATTAGAATTAATAACACTTGTTACATCATACTTATTTGTAATATCCCAAACTTCAGATACATTTGATGTATTAGAAATTTGATATTCTACAACTCCTGAAGAACTTGCTATGCTATTTTTTTTAAAAATGAATTGATCTCCTTCAAAATTTAAACTTCTAGTCGCTTCTAAAGAAATAAAGTCTAAATAGCCATGTGAGGAAGGGTTTCCATTATTATTGTATGTTAAAGTAACATCAATATCTGATGAATTAACAGTAATATTATTATCTAAAGAGTTTCCACTAGCTAATGAAGAATCATTAATTGGCTGAAATGCTAAAGTCCCAATCGCATTACCATTAGCTTTTACTTGCATTGTAGTTTGCACGTCTGCTGTAGCTGCCGCAAGTACTCTTAACCTAACTGGTTCTGTTGTTATTAAATTTGGAAAACTAAAACTAAATACTTTTTCATTTTCTATATCAAATCTATCACTAAACCAACGTCTACCAAGCTTTGCTATATTAAACTCATCAACTTCGTAGAATTGATAATCTTGAAATGTATTTACGTTAATATTTGCTGCTTGACTTGGTTGAACCATGTTTTGAATTCGTTTACCATTGCCATTACTTATATTTACATAATAGTAAGATTTGTCTGTGTAAGCATTAATATTCGTAATACTCTCTGCATTATATCCTGTTGGTCCTTCAGCATAAAACAATATATAATCTTCATTATTAAAGACACCATCTTCTTCTCCTACAAACTTAATAGCATTTTCAGTTAAGTCTAAAGGGTAGCTAACTGAATTAGGCATTGGTAACATTGCTCCACCATTACCATATATTTTAACAGTTCGAGGGTCAACATTGGTATTCGCACCTAATTGATTTAAAAAACTTTTTGAAATTCTAAATACTCCTGTTTTATCTACATAAAAACGATACCATTGACCAGAACTTAGTACTGAATTAACAATAGCCTGAGGCTCTGCAGCTAAAGCATTTCTGTTTGAAGATGCATTATAATTAACAGTAAAAGACGTTATCTTTTTATATACTCCATTATCATTAATAATAGGTGTTAATTCAAAAAACACAGAGCGTTTGCCTCTTGCATTAGTATTTGATAATTTAGTTTTTGGAGTATTAGGAATCGTATTAATTGACAACCCTTTTAATTCAGTAACAGAAATAACTGAATAACTTACATTACTTAAATTAACCGAACTTTCATTAATTTCACTATTTGCTTCCCACTCTGAAAAGAAAGTTAAACCTTTAGTTTCATCAAAACTAAAATTCTCTTTATTAAAAGTTGGCACTTCAATAGTGGAGTAATCTGTCTTTAAAATTGTTGTTCCACTCCAATTGATTTCAAATCTCTTTTGTTGTGAAAAACAAATAGAAAAAAACAGAAGAGTAATTAGAAGAGAGTATTTTTTCATCAATTTGGTCAATCTTTATTATAATAATTAGCCATAAAGCGGCTAAAAACTAATATTAAATCATCAGTATAAATAACGTTAACAATATTAGGTTATTATAAGGTTGCAATTTTTTATTCAAAATTACAACAATAAATGATTTTTTCAACCGTTATTGAGAAACAAATTACATCGATAAACTGATTAAAAATCCGTTGTTATGTATAAAAAAAAGGATGAAATGCAATTTTTTTTGTAAAATAGATTAAAAAAATGTTGTTAATATTTCTATAATTACTATATTGCGTCTCTAAATTTAACTAGCTTACTTAAAAAGTATGGATATGAAAAACGTCTTAAATCTAAGGATATTATTAGCCCTAATGCTATCTTTAGCAATGTTTAGCTGTAAAAGATCATCGTCATCTAAGAACGATTCCAGAGCTACTGGATGGAAAATCAATGACAAAAATGGTGGTTTTCAGTACAATACGAATTTTAAAGAACAAGCCACTTCGCCTGGTTTAGTTTTTATTGAAGGTGGTACATTTACTATGGGTAAAGTACAAGATGATGTGATGCATGATTGGAATAACTCTCCTAATCAGCAACACGTACAATCATTTTACATGGATGAAACCGAAGTTACCAATAAAATGTATTTAGAATATTTAGATTGGTTAAAACGAGTTTATCCTCCAGATGATCCAAATTTCAAATTAATATACGAAGGCGCATTACCTGATACCTTAGTTTGGAGAAATCGTTTAGGCTACGCTGAAATGATGACAGAAAACTACTTACGTCATCCAGGTTATGGCGAGTATCCTGTTGTTGGTGTTAGCTGGATTCAAGCTGTTGAATTTGCTGATTGGAGAACTGATCGTGTAAATGAACTTTATTTAGAAGATGCTGGTTACTTAAAAAGAGATGCTCGTATAACAGATGTTTCTGCTGATGCAAACTTTAATACTGACACTTATATTAACGCTCCAACTGAAACTTTTGGTGGAAACGATGAAATATTAAATGGAGGCAAAAGAAGAACACAAACAAATGCAGCTGGTGAAGAAATTAATGTATATGCAAAAAGAGAATCTGGTATTATAACTCCAGAATATCGTTTGCCTTCTGAAGCTGAATGGGAATATGCAGCTCTAGGGTTAAGTGAATTGAGAAGCTACAATACTATTCGTGGAAGAAAAAAATATCCTTGGAGTGGTTCTTATACAAGATCAGGAAAAAGAAAAACTAAAGGAGATCAGTTAGCAAACTTTAAGCAAGGTAAAGGAGATTATGGCGGAATCGCTGGATGGTCTGATGATGGTGCTGATATTACTGCTGAAGTAAAATCTTATGAGCCTAACGATTTTGGTTTATATGATATGGCAGGAAATGTTGCAGAATGGGTTGCCGATGTTTATCGACCAATTGTTGATGATGAGTTTAACGATTTCAACTACTATCGTGGAAACGTTTATACTAAAAATGCAATTAATGATGATGGAACTGTAAAAGTTGTAACTACAGATGATATCGTTTACGATACACTTAGCAACGGTAAAGTAGTTCCAAGAAATTTACCTGGAGAAATACACCAAGTTCCTGTTAATGAAAATGAAACATACTTAAGAACAAATTTTGATTCTAGTGATAATAGAAACTTTAGAGATGGAGACAAACGTTCTTCGCGTCAATTTGGTGGAAATTTCAATGAAGATGAAACTGTTACAGATAGCGAAACAGGTAAAATGTATAACTCACCAAAGCATAAAATTGAAAGAGATTCTGCTGGAGCGTTAATTAAAAATTATGATAAGTCTAATGAAAGAACATCATTAATTAATGATAACGCTAGAGTTTATAAAGGTGGTTCTTGGAAAGATAGAGAATACTGGATTGACCCAGCTCAACGTCGTTATTTCCCACAAGATATGGCAACAGACTACATCGGATTTAGATGTGCAATGTCTAGAGTTGGTTCAAAATCAAAAGGAAAAAATAAGACTAGAAATTAATTTTATAATTTTTAATAAATAAAAAAAGTCCTAACCTTTGTGTTGGGACTTTTTTTATTACATTTATTTTATGAGTATAGATCAAATTTACAACTACTTTCTGCAGTGCGATTCAGTAAGTACAGACACAAGAAAAATTACAAAAAACAGTATGTTTTTTGCACTAAAAGGCGAAAATTTTAATGGTAATACATTTGCAAAAAAAGCTTTAAAAGAAGGAGCCAAATATTGTGTTGTTGATGAAAAAGAATATGCAATCAACAAAAATTATTTACTTGTGAGTGATGTACTTAAAACATTACAGCAACTTTCAACATACCACAGAAAACAGTTAAATATTCCAATCATAGCATTAACAGGCAGTAATGGAAAAACAACCACTAAAGAGTTGATAAATGCAGTATTATCAACTCAATTTAAAACTGTAGCTACACAAGGAAATTTAAACAACCATATTGGAGTACCTTTAACACTTCTTAAACTAACTAAAGATACTGAAATTGGTATTATTGAAATGGGAGCAAATCACCATAAGGAAATTGAGCTATTAAGCAATATAGCCTTACCAGATTATGGATTGATAACAAACTTTGGAAAAGCTCACATAGAAGGATTTGGAAGCATTGAAGGCGTTATAAAAGCTAAGTCAGAATTATATGATCATTTAAAAGAACATAATAAACTAATTTTTGTTAATGAGAATGATTTAACTCAAGTAAAACAGACAGAAGAATATAATAACTTAAACAAATTTGGCACAGCTTCTACAAGCGATTCGATAATAGAACTTGTTAGCACACAACCTTTCGTAACTATACGATATAAAGAAAAAATAATTAAAAGTAATCTAGCAGGCACATATAACTTTAATAATATTGCTGTTGCTATTGCTATAGGCAATTACTTTAAAATAGATTTAAATAATATCGTTTCTGCAATCGAAAGTTATGTACCAACAAACAATAGGTCGCAACTAATAGAAAAAGGTAGTAACACTATAATTATGGATGCGTATAACGCAAATCCAACTAGTATGTTAGCAGCATTAGAAAACTTTAAACAATTGGAAAAAAACAATAAAATTTTGTTTTTGGGAGATATGTTTGAGTTAGGATCAACAGCTGAAGAAGAACACCAGAATATTGTAAATTATCTTGAGAAGAACAATATAGGTAATACCTTTTTAGTTGGTAAAAATTTTTACAAAACCAAAGTAAATATTACTTCTATATTAAAGTTTGAGACTTTTGATGATTTGAAAGCTGAACTAGAACTAAATCAAATAAAAAATAAATTTATACTTATAAAAGGTTCTCGTGGAATGGCTCTTGAGCGCATTTTAGAACTTCTTTAATCAACTTAAACAGCATTGATTTAACACAATAAAAAAAGTTCATACGTTTGTATGAACTTCTTTAGATTAGTGGGCGATGAGGGGTTCGAACCCCCGACCCCCTCGGTGTAAACGAGGTGCTCTGAACCAGCTGAGCTAATCGCCCTTCGTTATTGGACTGCAAATATAAATTAGTTTTTCATTTCGCAAAAGGTTTTTTTAAAAAAAATTAAATTATTTCTGCTACAACAAAAGTACTTCCACCAATATAAATTAAATCATCAGTAACTGCATATTGCTTTGCACTATTTAAAGCTTCTTCAACACTCTGATACACATTACCTTTGAAGCCTTTGGAGATAAAAACATCATGTAATTTTGTTGCATCTAAACCTCTTGGCAAATTTGGCCTACAAAAATAATAAATAGCTTCTTTTGGTAGTAATGGCAAAATTGAGTCTACATCTTTGTCATTTACAACTCCAAAAACAATATGCAATTGGGTAAAGTTTTCATTTAAGAGCTGATTCATTACATATTTTAAACCTTCTTTATTATGTGCTGTATCACAAATAATTTTAGGTGAATTCTGCAATATTTGCCAACGCCCTTTTAATCCAGTATTTTTTACAACGTTAAGCAATCCTTGTTTTAAATTTTTATCTGAGATTTTTAAAGACTTAGAGTTGACAACTTTTATAGTTTGGAGAACAGTTTTGATATTTCTTTGTTGATAAAATCCTTTCAGGTCAGACTCAAAAACTTTGTCAATGTTATGATCAGCAAAATAAATTTCTGAATGATTTTTTTTAGCCAAACTTTTAAATATGGATTGTGTTTCGATTTGTGTTTCACCTATCACGACAGGAATGTTAGGCTTTATGATTCCTCCCTTTTCAACAGCGATAGCTTCTAATGTCTTTCCTAAAAATTGTGTATGATCTAATCCAATGTTAGTAATTACTGATACTTCAGGCGTAATTATATTGGTAGAATCTAATCGTCCTCCCATACCAACTTCAATAATGGCTATATCTACTTTTTTCCTTGAAAAATAATCGAAAGCCATTCCAACAGTCATTTCAAAAAACGACAGTGAGTTTGCCTCAAAAAATGACTTATGCTTATGTATAAAGCCAATAACAAATTGTTTGCTCACATCTTTGCCATTAATCTTTATACGCTCTCTAAAGTCTTTTAAATGTGGTGAAGTATACAAACCTACTTTATATCCTGCTTCTTGAAGTATTGAAGCCAACATATGACTAGTAGACCCTTTTCCATTTGTACCTGCTACATGAATGGTTTTAAATTTATCTTCAGGATGATTTAAGTATTTTGCTAAAAGTAATGTGTTGTCTAAATTTGCCTTGTATGCAGTTTTACCTTGGTTTTGATACATTGGTAACTGCTTAAACATCCAGTTGACAGTATCTTGGTAAGTCATTCTAATTGTTAGGAGTAAAATTTATACTCACTTTACCATATTGCCTTGTTGGTGCTTTAGAATCAGCCTCCCATTTGTAAGACATTGCTATCTTTTTAGCTACCTCTTTTAAACAATTAGTAATATTATTACTGCCTTTAACTCCTGCTGTAGCTTCGATAACGTTCCCGTTTTGATTAACAACAATATCAACAACGATTAATCCGTATTCATTCTCACAACCTTCAGACAATACAAATCTAGGCTTGCCTCTCCCATTAAGACCATAGCCAATGCCTCCTGCACCAGTCCCTGGATTACCTACATAAGGCGCATATGGATCTCCATCTAATTGGCCTTTATCACCTGGCTTACCATCAGGACCTTCTCCTCCTGCCGTTTTACCATCCGATTTTTTTACACCACCTATTAAGGCATCAAGTTTTGCTTTTTTATCAGCTTCTTCTTGTCGCTTTTTGGCTTCAGCTACTTCTTTCTCTCTTTGTACTCGTTCTGCATCTGATTTAGCCTTTGCATCTGCTTTTGCTTTTGCATCAGCAGCTTCTTTTTGTTTTTTTATGGCTATAGATTCAGCATTATCTTCAGTTAAGACTTTTTCAGCTGCTTTTTCAGATTTTGAAGGCTCGGCTTTTGTTTGCTCAACTTTAGATTCTTTAACTTGAGGCTCTTCAATAACTTCTCTCGGCTCAGATTTTATTGGCTCTAAGGGTTGAACATCTCCGCTACCTACTTCAGAATTTCCAAAATTTACTGCAACACCATATTCTAATGGTGGATCCATATATTTATGACCAACTACAAATAAAAGCAACAACAAAATGACCACAATTAGTGTTGTGATTTTTGCTGAATTTCGCTCATGTATGGTTTCTAAATATTTCATTTTTTAATCATTAGGCTTAACTGCCAAAATAACTTTAAATTTATTTCTATTAGCAATGTCCATAACTTTTACAACATGCTCTACTGCTACAGATTTTTCTGCTCTTAAAACAATTGTTGGTTCTTCTTGATTAGCTAATAGTGTTTTTAATTCTGATTCTAACATACTTTCACCAACAACTTTTTGGTCTATATAGTATGTTAAATTTTCTTTTATACTAACTGCAACTGACTTTTTATTTTCAGTTTTCCCACTAGCTTTTGGTAACAATATGTCTATTGCATTAGTTGTTACCAAAGTTGATGCCAACATGAAAAATATCAATAACAAGAATACAATATCTGTCATTGACGACATATTGAACTCAGGTGTTACTTTATTTCTTCCTCTAATTCTCATTAAATTGGCTCGTTTAAATGGTCTAAAAACTCTAACGAATTAGCTTCCATTTGGTATATCACTTTATCAGTTTTTACAACTAAATGATTATATGCCATATATGCTACAATACCTACTATAAGTCCACCAACTGTAGTTGTCATTGCTGTATATAATCCGTCAGCTAATAACTTAATATCTATTTGTCCACCAGAATTAGCTATCTCAAATATAGAAAGTATCATTCCAATAACCGTTCCAAGAAACCCAATCATTGGAGCTACGCCAGAAATTGTTGCTAAAACAGAAACGTTTTTTTCTAATTCATAAACTTCTAGACGACCAGCGTTTTCTATTGCTGTATTTATATCAGCTAGAGGCTTACCAATTCTGGTAATACCTTTATTAATTAACCTTGATACTGGCGAATTTACTTGTGCACATAATAATTGAGCTGAATCTATTTTACCATGCGACACATGGTCTTTAATTTGATTCATAAAATTTGCATCAATTTTTGATGCTGCTTTTATTGCAAAAATGCGCTCAAAATAAATATATAAGGCCACAAACAATAGCACAAATAGGATGGCTATAATAATCATTCCTGCAGTACCACCACTACCAATTAATTCGATAATAGAAAGTGTTTTTTCTACAGATTCTCCTTCAGGAACTAATTCTGCTCCATCTTGAATATTACTCAGTAATATCATGTTTATAATTTGTTTAATTAGTGTATTAACGTATAAAAAATAACTTAAGTATATCTTTTAAAATATTGTTCTAGTAAACATAAATGTAACTGCGCCAGCTAAAAACCCAATTAAGGCTAACCAAGAGATTTTTTTCAAATACCAAAAGAAATCTATTTTCTCCATTCCCATTGCAACAACACCAGCTGCCGAACCAATAATTAGCATACTTCCTCCTGTACCAGCTGAATAAGCAACAAAATGCCAAAGCTCATTATCCATAGGCTCTGAAAACATTCCTAAACTTGCTGCTACTAATGGTACATTATCAATTACTGCAGATGCAACACCTAAAAGTAAAATTACTAAATCTGAGACTCCTGTATGATGTAACTCTGTACCTAACATTGGCATACCTTCTTTCAAAGCAGTTGCGAATTCGAACAAAATCCCTAAAGATTCAAGTGCTGCAACAGCCATTAAAATTCCTAAGAAAAATAGTATACTCGGTAATTCAATTTTAGATAAAGAAGCATGTACAGGACTATGTTGTGCGTGTGCATCACTTTCTGCTGAATCGAACTGAGCTAAACTAAACTTTGAACTACTATATAATTCAGCAAAAATCGCTACAACTCCAAGTGCCAACATCATACCTACATATGGAGGCAAATGAGTTATAGTCTTAAAAATTGGCACAGATACTATTGCTCCAAGTCCTAAATATAACATTGTAGAACTAAATTTGCTTTTTGGTTTATCATCTACATTCTCTTCAATATCTAATTTTCCTTTGAAAACAGGCAAAAATGAAGCAATAAATGAAGGTATGGCCATACAAACTAAAGACGGTAAGAATAAGTAAACAAATAAGTGATCTGTTGATACTTTTTTACCTATCCAAAGCATTGTTGTAGTTACATCTCCTATAGGAGACCAAGCTCCACCTGCATTAGCCGCAATTATAATTAAACCAGCATACCAAAGACGAACATCTCTGTCTTTTACTATTTTTTGTAGTATAGATATTAAAACAATTGTAGCTGTTAGATTATCTATTATTGCTGATAGAATGAATGCTAAAATTGAAAATATCCAAAGTATTTTTTTCTTACTCTTTGTCTTTATAAATCCTTTAATTGTTGAAAAACCATCAAAATAATCAATAATTTCAACTATTGTCATGGCTCCAAGAAGGAAAACTAAAATTTCAGCTGTTTTGCCTAAATGATGTAATAATGTTTCTTCCATTATATGCATCTTTTCTTCATGAGGCATTACTCCAAATCCTTCTAATAAACTATGCTTTGCTGAATCAAACCATTGTGGGAATGTTTCTAATCCTAATGAAATAAGAGCCCAACTTATTGCCATCATTACTAAGGCAGGAATAAGTTTGTCAATTTTAATGCTGTGCTCTAATGTAATGGCTAAATACCCTATTACAAATACTAATATAATTACTGTTTCCATAAATATTTATGTTAAATAAGCTGACTTAAAGCGATTTCAAACGCTGTCTCACTTACTCCTGTTTTAGTTTGATTTTTATTATATACTTTTTTAATTGCTTCTTTTATTCTATTGGATGTATCGCTAAAAATAGCATCATCTGTCATTTGTACCTTTTGCTCCATAAAATATGCAAACACTCTTGCCATACCACAGTTAGAAATAAAATCTGGAATTAAACTGATTTTGTTATCTGTATACTCCATTATAGGGCCAAAGAAAATCTCTTTATCTGCAAAAGGGACATTAGCTCCACATGAAATAACTTCCAAACCTGTATCAATCATTTGATCTATTTGTTGTTTTGTTATTAATCTTGAAGCTGCACAAGGAGCGAATATTTCAGTTTCTAACGACCAAATTTTTTCATTGATAACATTAAAAGGTATTAAATTATCACTAACAAGCGTGTTTCCGGTTTTATTAAGGTATAAGTTAGTGATTTCTTCAAAAGTGAAGCCTTCTTCTTTAATTAATCCGCCAACAATATCAATTATTCCAACAACCTTTGCACCCATTTGCGATAAATAAAAAGCAGCAGCAGCACCTACATTACCAAAACCTTGAACTATTGCTCGCTTACCAACTATTGAATCTCCTTGAACGTCATAAAAATGTCTTGCAGCTTCTGCAACACCATAACCAGTAATCATATCGGCTACTGTATATTTTCGGCGAACATCTGGAGAATATTTTGGATTTTCAATTACTTTAATAACACCATGACGTAATTGACCAATGCGATTAATTTTATCTGCTTGAGTAGGCTTAAAATGACCTTCGAAAACACCTTCTTGTGGATGCCAAACACCACTCTCTTCGGTAATCGGAATTACTTCATGAATCTCATCAACATTCAAATCACCACCAGTACCATAATAACTTTTAAGTAATGGTGAAACTGCTTTATACCAGCGTTCTAACACGCCTTTTTTTCTTGGATCGTGAGGGTCAAAATTAATTCCAGACTTTGCGCCACCAATTGCAGGTCCAGAAACAGTAAACTTAACTTCCATCGTTTTGGCTAATGATAAAACTTCATTCATATCAAGCCCTTTACGCATACGTGTTCCACCACCTGCAGCTCCACCTCGTAATGAGTTGATTATTGTCCAGCCTTCTGCTTCGGTTTCAGGATCTTTCCAATTAAAAATAATTTCAGGTTCTTTGTCTTCGTACTTTTGAAGTAAATCTTTCATCTAGTTAGTTATTCTGAAACAAATATAAAAAACTAAAAATCGTTAAATATTAATTTTCTAATAATTTTAATGAATATATATTTTACCTGAGCTATGATTTTTGAATGCTCCTGTAACACTACTTAAACAGTTGACTTCATCTCGTAATTTTAAAACACCTAGAAACCCAAAAATCAATGCTTCTTTAAACTCAATAATTAATTGATTTGGAATGACAATCTCATTTTTAGTCTTATCCTTAATACTTTTAATTAAAAAATCGTTGTAAACGCCTCCTCCAGTTATTAAAACTGTTACGTTACTTTTTTTATTAATTTCTTTTGTTATTTGAATTGAAATGTGTTCAATTAGTGTTCTTAAAATATCATTAACCTTAAGATTATATGAGTCAACTAATGGAAGTATTTCTGTTTTAACCCATTCTAACCCTAAAGATTTTGGATGCTCCTTTTTATAAAACTCTAATGAATTTAAATCATTCAATAGTTCTATATTAATTTCTCCTGAAGATCCTATCCTGCCCTTGTCATCATAATCCAAATCTAACTTATTTACATAATGATTTAAAACAATATTAACTGGACAGATATCATAGGCAATCCTTTCATTATCAATTTCTGAGGAAATATTTGCAAAACCTCCTAAATTCAAGCAAAAATCATATTCAGAAAACAGTAGTCTATCTCCTATTGGTACCAATGGAGCACCTTGACCTCCAAGTTCAACATCTTCAACTCTAAAATCACAAACAACCTTTTGTTTTATAATCAATGCAATTTTAGGTAGGTTACCAATTTGATAAGTTAACCTATTTTCTGGTCGATGTAATGCTGTGTGACCATGAGAACATACAGCATCCAAGGTTGTAATATTGTGTTTTGCTATAAATTGTTTAATAATTTCACTTAAATGAGTCGTATAATCGTCATCTAAAACTTTTAATTCAGAAATAGACAAAGCAACTAAACTTTTTAGTTTTTTAAGCCATTGCTGACTATATTTAACTGTCTCTGCTTTATGAATAGTAAATTCCCATTTTTTATTATGAGTAAAGGTAATATACGCCAAATCAATGCCATCAAGCGATGTTCCAGACATGACACCTATAACGTTATAGCTATTTTTTAACATATCAGTAAAAATAGCAATTCGTTTTGAAAAAATGCTATTAAACCTCTATCTTTGCTATCATTTTTTATCAAATCAACAACAAAATCAAACTATGGATTTTAGTCTTACAGAAGAACATATCATGATTCGCGATGCAGCTCGCGATTTTGCACAAACAGAATTACTTCCTGGCGTTATAGAACGTGATAACGAACAAAAATTTCCACAAGAACTCGTCAAAAAAATGGGAGATCTTGGTTTTATGGGTATTATGGTCGATCCAAAATATGGAGGAAGTGGTATGGATGCCATTTCATATGTATTAATAATGGAAGAATTATCTAAAGTTGATGCTTCAGCTTCGGTAATTGTATCTGTAAATAACTCTTTAGTTTGTTATGGACTTGAAGCCTATGGAAATGAAGAACAAAAACAAAAATACTTAACTAAATTAGCGACTGGAGAGTTTGTTGGAGCATTTTGCTTAAGTGAACCAGAAGCTGGTAGTGATGCTACATCTCAAAGAACAACTGCAATAGATATGGGTGACCATTATGTTATTAATGGTACTAAAAACTGGATTACAAGTGGAGGAAGAGCTGATGTCTATTTAGTAATAGCGCAAACTGACAAAGACAAAGGTCACAGAGGTATAAATGCATTTATTGTAGAAAAAGGAACTCCAGGTTTTCATGTCGGCCCAAAAGAAGATAAATTAGGTATTAGAGGAAGTGATACTCATACACTACAATTTAATGATGTTAAAGTTCCTAAAGCTAATAGAATTGGTGAAGATGGATTCGGTTTTAAATTTGCAATGAAAACACTCTCTGGTGGACGAATTGGTATTGCTTCACAAGCATTAGGTATAGCTTCTGGGGCTTATGAACTTGCTTTAAAGTATAGCAAAGAAAGGAAAGCGTTTGGTACTGAAATTTGCAATCACCAAGCAATTGCATTTAAGCTAGCTGATATGTACACTGATATTGAAGCTGCTAGGCATTTAGTTATGAAAGCAGCTTGGGATAAAGATCAAGGTAACAACTATGATGTTTCAAGTGCAATGGCTAAATTATTTGCTTCAAAAGTTGCGATGACTCATACAGTAGAAGCTGTACAAATTCATGGTGGTAATGGTTTTGTTAAAGAATACCATGTAGAGCGACTAATGCGTGACGCAAAAATTACACAGATTTATGAAGGTACTTCTGAAATTCAGAAGATTGTGATTTCAAGAAATTTGATTAAAGGCTAATTATAGTCCTAATAAAGTAAAAAAATCCAACAATTATATATTGTTGGATTTTTTTATGTTTAAAATTTGGAGTGTGATTAAAAACAAAAAGCCCTTCATGTTTCCATGAAGGGCTTTCAAAAAAAGGCGACGACCTACTCTCCCA